>JGI20171J14444_1000255_pt1 | contig 17166 bp, 14 predicted proteins | sample TergutNc150P4_FD_14444 | JGI IMG/M metagenome (IMG submission 14444) | reverse complement strand
TTTTCCTGCACACGCCAGCACGCTGTACAGCATCGGACTCATGTGTCCGGGATCTAAAAAAAAACGGTCGCGCCCTTCCCATGCAGGATTTTCGGGGTCGTATTCCAAAAATTCGCTGTAAAGAACATTTATAAAATCTGCACCACCCATTGCTCCGCCCGGATGCCCCGATTTTGCCTTTTCTACCATTGATGCCGCCAAAATTCTGATATTATCAGCGGCTTTGTTTAATTTGGATATTGAGTTCATATTTAATATTTTTTATTTTCTAACATCTGAAATTAACCGTTTTGTTACAATTGCGGGGCAAAGATACAAAAATTTTTATACTGCAAAATATTTATGGCAAATATTTATTGAAAGGCGGTTTTTATAAAATTAGAAACTGTTTAAATTTTTGTATGAAAAGCAAAATTTTGTTTTGGGGACTTCTAATAATTCATTTTTTACATTTTGATTTTTCAAAAGAGCCGAAGTCAGTTAAAACTCTGCAAAAAATTACTGCAAAGTAAATCAATATTTTTGAGATAAACAACTCTTTTATCGAAAATTTATCTGTCTATCTATCTGTTTATCAGCAATTTAATTTTAATTATTTTTTATTTTTAACATTTTATCGGCAAAAAGTTTAGTCGAACAATCTGCTCGTAACGGCACATATTATAAAGTAAATTTATCAATACGGTAATGCCTCTTGCTCGCTGAAAACTATGTAAAAATTGTTCATGCTATTTGTTGCAAAACCAAAAACGTGTTCAATACGACTACCCAACTTTGATAACTTCAAACTTGTCTCATCTTTATCAAATAAACCGATGCGACCTGTTTTTTTGTATGATAATTTATTCATATACTTTGATGGTTTGTCTTTACTCTGCAAAGATACAACTAATTATCTGATTTTCAAAATTTTAATTTTTAGAAGTGCCCTTAATTTATTTGCGGAATGGCAGCAATTGAAAAATCGTTGATGCGGATTTGATTTTGGCATTCTTTGAAAGGGATTTGGTTTCTGGAGTATTTGACAAAAAATTGTTGTAAAGAATCTTGTGGAATATAAGGCAATTTGTACAGCACACTGTCTATCATTATGCTGTAATCTGCATTGTCTTTAAATGAAATTTCTTTTCCATTTTCATCTAAAATGCTGTAATAATAATATATAGTGCAATCTATCCAATCCGATTGAGCCTTAATAATGTTAGAGTAAAACACTAACATTATTAAAACACAAAAGGTTGTCAAATTATATTTGTTTCCAAATATTTTATTCATGATTTCTTAATGAAAAGCATTGTACTCTTTCACTTTTCTTCGTGCGTTATTGCGTCAAAGACGGCTATAGCAGTCATATTGACAATGCTGCGCACAGAACTTTCCATATCAAGAATATGAATAGGCTTGTTCAGCCCCATTTGAATTGGTCCCACACTCTCGCCAACGCCCATTTCAAGCAGCATTTTGTGCGTTGTATAAGCAGACGACAGATTAGGGAAAATCAAAGTATTAACATCAAGCCCTTTAAGTTTGGTAAAAGGATATTTTTCATCGCGCAGATTTTTATTTAAAGCAAAATTTACCTGCATCTCGCCGTCAATTATCATTTCAGGATACTTTTCGTGCAACTGATTGATTACCTCATGAATACTTGCGGGACTGCCTTTTTTGTCCTGTCCGAAATTTGAATAAGAAAGCATTGCCATAATCGGCTCTTTGCCAAATCGTTTAACGTTTTCGTGCGTCAAACGGGCGATGTCGGCAAGGGTTTCAGAAGACGGACGTCGGTTGAAATGCGTGTCGGCAAGGAAAAACATGCCTTTTTGCGTATTAAGAATGTGCATTGCAGCGATGTTGTTCAATCCTTCTCTTATCCCGACAGTTTCTTTTGCCGCGCGAATTGTATCTTCATATTTTGTATAAACACCTGTAATTAAAGCATCTGCATCGCCGCAATCAACCATCATCATTCCAAAATAATTGCGGTCGAACATTTTATCGTACGCTTCGTTGAAATTCATCCCTCCGCGGCTTAATTTTTCAGATAACTGTTTTGCATATTTTGTGCGGCGGAGTTCTTCGCGGTCGTGCCGCAGATTTACAATTTCAATTCCTTCAAGATTAATACCGTGTTCTGCAGCGATAGCAGCGATTTTTTCTTCATTGCCTAATAAAATTGGCTGACAAATTCCGAGCGTATATGCTCTGCGTGCGGCTTTCATCATATTTACATGCAGCGATTCGCTGAAAACTACGCGTTTGCGTTTCTCTCTGGCAATATCGTAAATATGGCGCAACAAAGTATCGTCGCTGCCCATCATTTTTTGCAAAAACGATTTATATTCTTTCATGTCGGTTATTTGCTTGCGTGCAACGCCCGATTCCATTGCCGCCAAGGCAACGGCGGGTGCAACGGTTGTAAGCAAACGCGGGTCAAGCGGTTTGGGAATAATATATTCGCGTCCGAAACTGATTTTTTTCTCTTTGTAAGCCATATTGACCATATCGGGCACTGCTTTTTTTGTCAGTTCAGCAATTGCACGAACAGCCGCAATTTTCATTGCCTCGTTGATTTTCGTTGCGCGACTGTCGAGTGCACCGCGAAAAATATACGGAAATCCGAGTACATTATTTATCTGATTTGGATAATCGGAACGCCCTGTGGCAAAAATTATATCTTTACGCGCCGCCATTGCATTTTCGTACGAAATTTCGGGATTCGGATTTGCAAGGGCAAACACAATCGGATTTTTGCTCATAGATTGCACCATTTCTTTTGTAAGAACATCGGCAACAGAAAGTCCGACAAAGACATCAGCATCTTTTACCGCTTCAGCCAAAGTAGTAATATCACGGTCGGTGGCAAATGGTTTTTTGCGGTCGTTCAAATCGGTGCGTTTTTTGGAAATCACTCCTTTACTGTCGAGCATTACGATATTTTCCAATTTTGCGCCCAAAGCCATATAAAGCAAGGTACAGGAATTTGCCGCTGCACCCGCGCCGTTTACAACAATTTTTATATCTTCAATCTGCTTGTCAATCAATTCCAAAGCATTGAGCAATCCTGCGGTTGAAATAATCGCTGTTCCGTGCTGGTCATCATGCATAATGGGAATATCAAGTTCTTCTTTGAGGCGGTCTTCAATATCAAAACATTCGGGCGCTTTAATATCTTCCAAATTTATTCCGCCAAAAGTTGGAGAAATCGCTTTTACAATTTCAACAAATTTATTAGGGTCTTTTTCATTAATTTCAATATCAAAAACGTCAATTCCTGCAAAAATTTTGAAAAGCAAGCCTTTTCCTTCCATTACAGGTTTTCCTGCTATTGCGCCGATGTCGCCAAGTCCTAAAACGGCTGTTCCGTTGGAAATTACGGCAACCAAATTGCCTTTTGAAGTATATTCGTAGGCAGCGTGTGAATTTTTTTCAATTTCGAGGCAAGGCTCGGCAACGCCCGGCGAATAAGCAAGCGAAAGGTCGAGTTGCGAACTGTGCGGCTTTGTAGGCACAACCTCAATTTTTCCAGGTTTGCCTGACGAATGATAACGAAGAGCGTCTTCGCGTGTAAATTGTGGCATATTATTATTTTAATTACAAATTACAAATTAAGAATTATGATTTTTTAAGGCACAAAATTACACAAAAATTTGTATGTTGATTTTTTTTTAATTTTTTTTAAAATAAAAATATTACTTTTGCACTTTCTGAAATTTTTGTCAATTAATAAAATTTCGGATTTTTGAAACATTAAATTTTTAAATATAAAAAAAATAAAATGAGTATAGAAAAATTAAGAAATTCTGTAAGAAATATCCCCGATTTTCCTATCGAAGGTATTCAGTTTAAAGATGTTACCACTCTTTTCAAGTCAGCCGAAAACCTGCGCGAAATAACCGATATTCTCACAAAAATGTATGCCGACAAAGGAATTACAAAAGTTGTAGGCATCGAAAGCCGCGGTTTTATAATGGGTCCTATTATGGCTGTGGAACTTGGCGCGGGCTTTGTTCCTGTGCGCAAGCCGGGCAAGTTGCCTGCTGATGTTTTTGAAGAAAAATATGAAAAAGAATACGGCACAGACGCGATTCAGATACACAAAGACGCGCTTTCGCCCGATGATGTTGTGCTGATTCACGACGATTTGCTCGCCACAGGAGGAACGATGATTGCCGCTTATAATCTTGTGAAAAAAATTGGAGTTAAAAAAGTGTATATCAACTTTTTGATTGAACTTGAAGATATGAAAGGGCGCGAACTTTTTGCAAAAGATGTGGAAGTGGAAACGCTGATAAAGTTTTGATTTGCAATTATTTTATTTTATAAAAAATATTTGGAAATTTTTTTAAAGAAAAATGGCAAAAAAACAGATAGACAGCATCACAAAATTAACAAAAATTGTTGAAGGCATTCAGGAACTCAAAGGAAAACGCATTGTAACGGTTGATATGACAGGTTTGCAGGATACGCCATGTTCGTATTTTGTTATTTGTCAGGGGGATAGCAATACACACGTTAATTCAATTACAAATTCGGTGAGCCGCTGGGTGCGAGAAAAAATTCATATTCATTCTCAAGAAATCGACGGTTTGGAAAATTGCCGTTGGGTTGCAATGGATTATGGAGAAATAATTGTGCATATTTTTCAGCGTCCAGACCGCGAATTTTACGACCTTGAAAATCTTTGGCTCAACGCAGAACTGACTTGGTACGAAGACGTAGCATAACAGAAAATTTTATTTGATTTTTTCTGTTCAGAATTGTGTCCTGTTTTTAAAATACATCAATAAAATGATGCATTTTGTATTTTTACATACTACCGTTTAGCAGAATTTGTAATCTTGTTAAAGTGAGTATAAGCATTAGAGATTATATAGAATAAGCAACTTTTGTGTTTTTAATAAATTTATAATCAATGAGTTTAGACTCTAATCAATATAATGTCTCGCATAATCAAAATGTTGCATTTGTTACTTGAATGTGCGAAGTAAAAATATGGAATAAAAAATGATTCAATGTACCTGATACGCAGGAAAACAATTTCTTTAACAGGAAAAACTTGTTATCTTTGCAAATTCCGCTGTTTTTTTGTACTTTTGCACCTCAAATTTTAGAAAAAGAATGCAAAAAATACGAAATATAGCCATTATTGCGCACGTTGACCATGGTAAGACAACTCTTGTAGATAAAATGTTGCTCGCAGGACATCTTTTCCGCGACAACGAAAAAGCGGGCGAACTGATAATGGACAACAATGACCTCGAACGCGAACGCGGAATTACTATTTTGGCAAAAAATGTTTCCATTGAATATAACGGCATCAAAATCAACATTATAGACACTCCCGGACATGCTGATTTCGGCGGAGAAGTAGAGCGTGTTCTCAATATGGCTGACGGTGTTTTGCTGCTGGTTGATGCTTTTGAAGGAACAATGCCGCAAACGCGCTTTGTGCTGCAAAAAGCGTTGCAGATTGGTTTGAAACCGATTGTTGTGATAAACAAAGTGGATAAACCAAATTGCCGCCCCGAAGAAGTTCACGAAATGGTTTTCGACCTGATGTTCAACCTCGATGCAACCGAAGAACAACTTGATTTTCCTGTAATTTACGGCTCGGCAAAACAGGGCTGGATGTCGAGCGATTGGCAAAAACCTACAAATAATATTTTACCGCTTTTAGAAGCGATTATCGAACATATTCCTGCGCCTGTGCAACTCGAAGGAACGCCGCAAATGTTGATTACTTCACTTGACTATTCGTCTTATGTTGGCAGAATTGCTGTTGGACGTGTACATCGCGGCACTTTGCGCGAAGGAATGGAAATTTCACTTGTTAAACGCGATGGCGCTGTGCAAAAAGCAAAAATCAAGGAACTTTATACTTTTACAGGCTTGGGCAGAACGCGCACTCAGTTGGTTGATTCGGGTGATATTTGTGCAATTATGGGAATTGACGGCTTTGAAATCGGCGATACGATTGCCGACGCGCTCAACCCAGAACAACTTGCACCGATTGCTATCGACGAACCTACAATGAGTATGGTTTTTACTGTTAATGATTCGCCGTTTTTTGGACGGGAAGGAAAATTTATCACTTCGCGCCATATCCACGACCGCCTTATGCGCGAATTGGACAAAAATCTGGCTTTGCGGGTTGAAAAAAACATTGATTCCGATGTTTGGAATGTTTATGGACGCGGCGTTTTACATCTTTCTATTTTGATAGAAACTATGCGCCGCGAGGGTTACGAATTGCAAGTGGGGCAGCCGCAGGTTATTTATAAGGAAATAAACGGTGTGAAATGCGAACCGATTGAGCAATTGACCATTAATACGCCCGAAGAATGTTCGGGAAAAATTATTGAAATGGTTGCCGTGCGCAAAGGCGAAATGCTGTCGATGGAGGCGGTGAATGACCGTATTCAATTGGAATTTAACATTCCTTCGCGCGGCATTATCGGCTTGCGCAATAATGTTTTGACTGTTTCGGCGGGCGAGGCGATTATGGCGCATCGTTTTGCTGAATATCAGCCATACAAAGGCGATATTGAAAAACGAACAAACGGCTCGCTTGTGGCTATGGAAACAGGAACGGCTTTCGCTTATGCTATTGATAAACTGCAAGACAGAGGTAAATTTTTTATTTTTCCGCAAGATGAAGTTTATGCAGGTCAGGTTGTGGGCGAAAGCAGCAAGGAGGGCGATATTGTTATCAATGTTACCAAATCCAAAAAACTTACCAACGTGCGTGCAAGTGGTTCGGACGATAAAGCGCGGATTATTCCGCCCATTGTTTTTTCGCTCGAAGAAGCCTTGGAATATATCAAAGAAGATGAATATGTAGAAGTTACGCCGACAAAAATCCGCTTGCGCAAAATAATTTTAGACGAAAACGAACGAAAACGCGCGAATAAAAAATAAAGTTTAAAGAACAAAACGTGTATTCTATTGTCGTGTGCAAGTGGGATAGTATAGTATAAAACTTGATTAACTTTGACTTGGCGTTATAGTTTTATAAATTATATATGAGATAAAAATGAGATTTCGATTTGTAATATTATTTCTTTTTCTTTGTGTTTATTGTAAGTCGCAAACAATGCATAAAGTTTATGATGGGAGATATAAATGTTTGTCAGATAGTCTAATAAGTCTTATATTAGATTCCTCTTTTTTTGAATTTATAAGTTACTCTGACACATGGGAAACATTCAGTCATAAATATATTGACTTTGAGAAAATATTTGATTCGAAACCAATAAAGTATGTAAATGTTTATTCGATTTCATAAATTTATGTGGACAAAAATATGGCTATCAGACAAAAGGATTTATGACGAGTGGAGGATTTGCATATACGTTTGATTTTGAATATAATCTTATTTGTGAGCCTGATTATGAATTGGTTAAAGCCGTGTCGGAGGCACACGCAAAATGCTATATCTCATACGATGAAGCACAAAAAATTGCGATTGAAAACACGCAGAAAAAAATCGCGAAAAACTTGGACTAATTATTTGATTAATGATTTGACTACTAATCAAGTTTTTTGGTTGATTGAGAGGGAAACTGGTTTTAGAAATGGAATTATTGAACAAATAAAGATAAATGCAATCAGCGGGGAAGTTATTGAAAAAAACGAAATGAAATATCGCAAGAATTTTTTTGAAGCATTGAGTAATAAACTATTTAAAGTACCATAAATTACAGTTTTATGAAAAACTGCCAGCACACAACGAGCGGTTTGGTGTTAGTGGGAGACAGCGCATCGCAATGAAATAGAAAATTAAAAAAATAAATTTAGTTTTCAACAAAATATTTTTGTATAAGAAAATAAATTGCTATTTTTGCATAAAATTTAATTATAGGAAAATAATATGGAAAATTTGATATTAGAGCGCGAAAATTATCTGCAACGACTTGCTGTGTGGATTGATAAGCCTGTGATAAAAGTTATTATCGGTCAACGTCGTGTAGGCAAAAGTATGTTTCTGTTTCAGATTATGGAGCATATCCGCCAAGCCAATCCCGAAGCAAACTGTATTTACATAAATACAGAAAATGAAGAATTTCAACATATTAGAAATTACGAAGGTTTACAGAAAGAAGTAAATGTAAAGTTAAAGAAAGAGGCAAAGAATTATCTTTTTATTGATGAAATTCAAGATATTGTCGAATTTGAACGGGCATTACGAAATTATTTGTCTAAAAACCAATGCGATATTTATATTACAGGAAGCAATTCGCAACTTATGTCGGGCGAACTTGCTACTTTCCTGAGTGGTCGTTATGTGGAGTTTAAAATTCACCCGCTTTCGTTTTCGGAATTTTGTTTGTTTCATAGTTTGCCAAAAAACAACAATACTTTATTAAAATATTTTCGCTATGGAGGAATGCCTTTTTTACGTCATTTGCCACTCGAAGATTTTACGGTAAATGAATATCTGCAAAGCATTTACAGCACTATCCTTTTGCGCGATATTGCCGAACGTTATGATGTGCGTAATATTCATTTACTCAAGAATTTATCTCGTTTTATTGCTGACAGCGAAGGGACAATTTTTTCTTCGCTAAGCATTAGCAACTATTTTAAATCCATCAACTTGCAAATATCGCCAAAGACTATTTTAGACTATGCAGGTTATCTTCTCAATTCATTTATTCTCAATCAAGTAGAGCGATACAATTTAGTTGGAAAAAAGATTTTAACTTCAGGTGGAAAAATGTATTTTGAAGATTTTGGTCTGCGAAATTCCATTGTGGGCGGTTTCAAACTTACAGACATTCAAAAGATATTGGAAAACGCTGTGTATATGCACCTTGTGAGAAATAACTACAAAGTTTTCGTTGGACAAATGCGTGACAAGGAAATTGATTTTATTGCCGAACGAGGAAGTGAAAGATGTTACATTCAAGTAGCGTATAAACTGCAATTAGATAAAACAATTGACAGAGAATTTGGTAATCTACTGAATATTAAAGACAATTTTCCTAAAATGGTTGTAACAATGGACGAATTGGCAGGGACGGACTATCAGGGCATACGGCATATTCATATTTTGGATTTTTTACAACAAAAATAATTTCCCGCCAAATTTGCAATTCAGTGGCGGGTAAGTATAAGCATTTGTAATGCGGAAATAAAGTAAAATATAAATGTATTAACATTTTAATAAAAAGAATTAAAAATGAAAAAAGAAATAATTATTATCGTAATATTTTTTAGCGTTTTTTCTGTAAATTGTAGTAACAGAACAGAAAATACAAATACAAACACAAGCGTAAATAGTAATAATCAGGAAGTTACAGAAAATGTTGATTATGTTGTAAATAAGAACTTGGATACTATTGAAGGCAGATATACAGGTCTTAATATGCCGCGTGAAGGGATAATACCTAATGCAGAAATAGCCTATAAAATAGCACAAACTCTTTTTTATAGTTTTTTTGATAATAAAATGCTTGATTCGGAAAAACCTTTTCAAGTAAATTTGAAAAATGGAGTTTGGATTATAGAAGGTGATTGGAAAGGTAGAGTAGGAGGCGTTGCATATATTGAAATACAACAGAGCGACGGTAAAATATTAACATTTAATCATACAAAATAAAATCAATTAGAAAATATATTATAAATATTGCACATATTACCAAAATTTTTACTACCTTTGCGCCCTTTTTAATCATTCAGGATTAATTAATTCACAAGATGGCATATAAAATAGAAAATAAAACTAAAGGGAATGATTTCAGAACAATCTCTATCGGGTTGGCATCGCCCGAAGAAATCCTGAAACTTTCTAATGGCGAAGTGCTTAAGCCCGAAACTATAAACTACCGCACTTACAAACCCGAACGCGACGGTTTGTTCTGCGAACGTATTTTCGGACCCACGCGCGATTACGAATGTAACTGCGGAAAGTACAAACGCATTCGTTACAAAGGCGTCGTTTGCGACCGTTGCGGCGTTGAAGTTACAGAAAAGAAAGTGCGCCGCGAACGCACAGGGCATATTCATTTGGTTGTTCCTGTGGCGCATATTTGGTATTTCCGCTCGTTGCCAAACAAAATAGGTTACCTTTTGGGTATGCCTACCAAAAAACTTGATGCAATTATTTATTACGAAAAATATGTAATTATTCAAGGCGGCATTCTCGAAAACGGTGAAAATATTACCAAAGGCGAACTTCTTAACGAAGACGAATATTTGCAGATTTTAGAAAGCCTCCCGCACGAAAATCAGATGTGCGACGACAACGACCCGAATAAATTTATAGCAAAAATGGGCGCAGAGGCAATCTACGACCTGCTTGTACGTTTGGATTTGGACGAATTGTCGTACTCTTTGCGCGATAAGGCAAGCAATGACACTTCGCAGCAGCGTAAAAATGAGGCATTGAAACGTTTGCAAATTATTGAGGCGTTCCGTGCAGCGCGGCATCGCAACCACCCCGAATGGATGGTGCTCAAAGTGATTCCTGTTATTCCGCCCGATTTGCGTCCGCTTGTGCCGCTTGACGGCGGTAGATTTGCAACTTCCGATTTGAACGACCTTTACCGCCGCGTTATTATTCGCAATAATCGTTTGAAAAGATTGATTGAAATCAAAGCGCCAGAAGTTATTTTGCGCAACGAAAAACGTATGCTGCAAGAGGCTGTGGATTCTTTGCTTGATAATTCGAGAAAATCTTCTGCTGTAAAAACCGATTCAAACCGTCCTTTGAAATCGCTTTCCGACAGTTTGAAAGGCAAACAGGGTCGTTTCCGTCAGAATTTGCTCGGAAAACGCGTAGATTACTCTGCCCGTTCGGTTATTGTCGTTGGTCCTGAACTTAAAATGCATGAATGCGGCATTCCAAAAGAAATGGCTGCCGAACTTTACAAACCGTTTGTAATCAGAAAATTAATTGAACGCGGAATTGTTAAAACCGTTAAATCGGCAAAAAAAGTTATCGACCGCAAAGACCCTGTTATTTGGGATATTTTGGAATATGTAATGAAAGGACATCCTGTTTTGCTCAATCGTGCGCCGACTTTGCACCGACTTGGTATTCAGGCATTCCAACCTAAAATGATTGAAGGTAAGGCAATTCAACTTCACCCGCTTTCCTGTACGGCGTTTAACGCCGACTTCGATGGCGACCAAATGGCTGTTCATCTTCCGCTTGGCAACGCAGCGATTTTGGAGGCGCAATTGCTTATGCTTGCCTCGCATAATATATTAAATCCTGCAAACGGCGCACCTATTACCGTTCCATCGCAGGATATGGTTTTAGGACTTTATTATATAACAAAACCTCGTCCGGGCGCAAAAGGCGAGGGTTTAGTGTTCTATTCGCCCGAAGAGGCGGAAATTGCCTACAACGAAAAACAGGTTGCTTTGCACGCGCTTGTAAAAGTACGCACACGCGATATTGACGAAAATAAAAAGCCGATTACAAGACTTATTGAAACAACGGTAGGACGAATTATGTTCAATAAAACTGTTCCCAAAGAAATGGGATATATAAATGAATTACTGTCAAGAAAATCGTTGCGCGATATTATCGGAAATGTAATTAAAACCTGCGGCGTGGCTCGTACTGCGCAATTCCTCGATGATATTAAGGATTTGGGATATATAATGGCGTTCAAAGGCGGACTTTCGTTCAATTTGGGAGATGTTATCATTCCTAAAGAAAAAGAAGATCTTGTAAAAGAAGGAAATGCGGAAGTTGATGAGATTTTGAATAACTATAATATGGGATTCATTACTTTCAACGAGCGTTACAACCAGATTATCGACACTTGGACGCACGTAAATTCAAAACTTTCAAATATTTTGATGAAGCAACTGTCGGAAGATAATCAGGGTTTCAATTCCGTTTATATGATGTTGGATTCTGGCGCGCGCGGCTCAAAAGAGCAAATTAGGCAACTTTCGGGTATGCGTGGTTTGATGGCAAAGCCGCAAAAATCGGGTGCAGAAGGTGGACAAATTATTGAAAATCCGATTTTGTCGAATTTTAAAGAAGGTTTGTCGGTGTTAGAATATTTCATTTCAACTCACGGTGCGCGTAAAGGTTTGGCTGATACGGCTTTGAAAACTGCCGATGCAGGTTATCTCACGCGCCGACTTGTCGATGTTTCGCACGATGTAATTATTCGCGAGGAAGATTGCGGAACATTGCGCGGACTTGTTGCAAGTGAAATTAAAAATAATGAAGATATTGTTGCCTCGCTTTACGACAGAATTTTGGGGCGCGTGTCGGTTCACAATGTTTATCACCCGCTTACAGGCGAATTAATAGTTTCTTCTGGCGAAGAAATTAACGAAACAAGCGCGAAAAAAATTCAGGAATCGCCTATTGAAAATGTTGAAATCCGCTCGGTTCTCACCTGCGAATCCAAACACGGTGTTTGTGCAAAATGCTACGGACGCAACCTTGCAACAGGTAAAATGGTAGGTATGGGCGAGGCTGTCGGCGTTATTGCAGCCCAATCAATCGGCGAACCGGGAACGCAATTAACACTGCGTACATTCCACGTCGGAGGTGTGGCTTCAAATGTTGGCGCAGAATCCAAAATTGTTCTTAAATATGATGGTCGCATCGAATTTGACGAACTTCGTACCGTTGATGCAAAAGACGATGATGGAAAAGAATATAAAGTGGTAGTTAGCCGCCTTACAGAAATGCGTCTTATCGACATTAATACAGGCATTGCACTGACAACTCAAAATGTTCCTTATGGTTCAAAACTTTACGCAAATCATGGCGATATGGGAAAGAAAGGCTTGCTTATTTGCGAGTGGGACCCGTTCAATGCGGTTATTATTGCCGAAGGCGAAGGAAAAATCAAGTTTGAAGATGTTGTTGAAAATCTGACATTTAAAACCGAAATTGACGATGCTACAGGTTTGAAGGAAAAAATTATTTCCGAATCAAAAGACCGTACAAAAATTCCGTCTGCGCATATTGTTTCCAAAAGTGGCGAAATTATAAAAACATATAATTTGCCTGTTGGAGCGCACTTGGTGCTCAACGATGGAGACAAAATTAAAGTAGGACAGATGCTTGTAAAAATTCCGCGTGCAGTTGGTAAAGCGGGCGATATTACAGGCGGTTTGCCTCGAGTAACAGAACTTTTTGAAGCACGTAATCCGTCAAATCCTGCTGTTGTGGCTGAAATTGACGGTGAAATTAATTTTGGAAAGATAAAACGCGGTAACCGCGAACTTTCTGTTACTTCAAAACTTGGCGCAGTTAAAAAGTATATGATTCCTTTGTCAAAACAAATTTTGGTGCAGGAAAACGACTTTGTACGCGCAGGAACGCCGCTTTCGGACGGGGCAATTACTCCTGCCGATATTTTGGCTATCAAAGGACCAACCGCCGTACAGGATTATATTGTTAATGAGGTGCAGGACGTTTATCGTTTGCAGGGAGTACAAATCAACGACAAACATTTTGAGGTAATTGTACGTCAAATGATGAATCGTGTTGAGATTGAAGACCCGGGAGATACGCGTTTCCTTGAACGGCAAGTTGTTGGCAAACACGATTTTATGGAAGAAAACGACCGTATTTGGGGCAAAAAAGTTGTTGTCAATTCGGGCGATTCCGAAAATCTGAAAGTTGGGCAAATCGTTGCGCCTCGCAAACTGCGCGATGAAAATTCGATGCTCAAACGCCGCGACCGCAAACCTGTTCAAACGCGCGATTCAGTTCCCGCTACTTCAAATCAGATTTTGCAGGGAATTACACGCGCTGCTTTGCAAACAGACAGTTTTATGTCGGCTGCATCGTTTCAGGAAACAACAAAAGTGCTTAATGATGCCGCTATCAATGCAAAAGTTGATAGACTTGAAGGAATGAAAGAAAACGTAATTTGCGGTCATCTCATTCCCGCAGGAACAGGACAGAGAAGTTTTGAAAAACTTATCGTTTATTCGCTCGACGATTACGAAAAGCGTTTGAATATGAAACAAAACCTTGTTGATGGCAATGGCGAAGATGCAAGCGATGAAGATTAAGGGTGATTTGCAAGTTAAATAAAAGATAATCAAAAGATTATATCTCGGCAACCCTGCTTATTGTTAAGCAGGGTTGTTGGTTTTTTGCATCTTAAAATTTTACGGTTGTTGTGAAAAGCAAATTTGTTCCTGCCTGTGGGAAATAACGTTTTTCGTTAATGCGCTGTGTGTCGTAAAAATACGTATCGTAAATAAAGGCATTGCTCGAATATTCTGTATTGAAAATATTATTTACAAGCAATTGAAAAGCGATTCCGTCAATTTTTTGCATTTTCCAAAAATAATTAACTGCCGCATTATTAACAAAATAAGGCGCAAGACTGCGGTCGTTGCTTTGAGTATTGTCAATAAATTGTCTGCCAACGTAAGATGAAATAAATTGCAGGTTAAGTTGCTTATAATCAAAGCAAAAAATGCTGTTTGCAACAATATTCGGCGAGTATGCAATATCCGTATTTTTGTGTTCTATCGGCTTTTGCCCCAGATAATTCCAATCCGCATCGTATGTGCTGACAAATTCGGTAAATTCTTTAATTTTATTTTTATTCAATGAAAAATTTCCGTTCCAACTCAATAAATCCGAAATTTTCACTGCGCCCGAAATTTCAATTCCGCGCCTGTAACTTTTTGGAATATTGACGCTTAACAATTCGCCAATATCGCTGATTTGCCCTGTGAGAATTAACTGATTTTTGTATTGCATATTGTATAAATTCACTTCGGCGGTAAATCGCTGCGCAGCAAGGCGATAACCAAATTCGGCATCAAAAAGCCGCTCGCTTGTCGGACGCTGATTTTCGCCCGCTTCGGTGTAACAGTTGCGGTTTGGTTCGCGGTTGGCAACAGAAAATGATGCATATACGCTGTTTTTACTGTTTAAATAATAATTTGCGCCAATTTTCGGATTGAAAAAATTAAAAGTATGATCTTGGGTTAAATCTCTCATTTTCATTGTGTTTTCATCAAATTTATCGTCAGTTCCTTTTAATTTATACTCAATTCCGCGATATTGAAAATCTGCGGTAATTGTCAGATTTTTAATTATTTGATAATTTAATTTAAGATAAATATTTCCGTCTGTTTTATCGGAATTTCCGTTGTACCAATCTTGCGGAGCAACAAAATCGTCGGCAGGATTGCGCACCCAAAGGATTTTTCCGAAATGTTTGCCGTAATAATTGCTCAATCCGCCGCCCAAAGCGGCTTTAAAATTGTCAAATTCATAGTTGAGTGCAAAAATTCCGCCGTAAAAATCATTGTCAAGCCATTTTTGACGAATCAAATCGGTTGTTTTGCTGCCGTTGGGCGAAGTGAGCAAATATTCCTTATATTTGCGCTTGGTTTTATATTCTTCGTAAAAACCCTTGCCTTTGGTATAGTGCAGAGCAACATTAAAATCCAAATAATGCCTTGAATTTAACAGATTTTGATAAAAATGAAGTTGATAATGCGTTTGCGTGTAATCGTCAATTTGATTTTTGTAAAATTGCGTAACTCCGTTATCGTCAGTATATTTGCCCGCATCGTTGTATGTTCGCGAATAAATTAGCGGATTGACTGCAATTTTATCCAAATCAACTCCGTTCCACGCCTGATATGTTTTTTCTTTTCCGCCAAAAGTAATGAATTTCAGCGAGTTATTATTGCCGAAATATCCTGCCGCAGCATAATAACTTTTCAAATCGGATTTTGCGCGGTCTATATATCCATCGGACGAAATACCAGAAATCCGCGCCTCTGCCGCAAATTTTTTATCAATTTTGCCTGTTCCTGCTTTTAATGTGTATCTTCGCGTGTTGAACGAGCCGTAAGTTGCTGAGATTTCGCCGTATGGATTGCTGTTCATTTGCAAAGTTTCCATATTTATGCTTGCGCCAAACGCTGCCGCGCCGTTGGTAGAAGCGCCTACGCCGCGCTGCACCTGCACAGAGGCAAGCGAAGATGCAAAATCGGGCAAATCTACAAAATACGACTCGTGGCTTTCGGCATCGTTGAGCGGAATGCCGTTTGTGGTAACATTGATGCGGTTTGCCTCTGTTCCGCGAATGCGGAAATTTGTGTAGCCAATTCCCGCGCCAGCATCGGAAGTTGCTACAAATGAAGGAGTTAATGCAAGCAGATACGGAATATCCTGCCCGCCATTGCCTTTGGCGATTTCGTCATTGCGAATTGTTGTGTGCGCAATAGGCGAATCGTGTTTTGCCCTTGTGGAATAAACAGTTACATCATCTAAATAAAAATCATCTCTGATTAAATCGCGAAACATCTTGATGGTCAACGAATTGTCAAGAGATGCTTTTTTTCTGACAATAATATAACCAATGCAGGAAACTTCAATTTCAAATGATTTTTCTGTCAGATTTTCAAAAATAAATTCACCGTTAATGTTGGTTACTGTTGTTAATAAAATCGAATTGTCATTAGATTTTAATAATTTCACAGTTGCGCCATATATTGGCTCATTGTTGTAATTATCAACTACTTTACCTTTGATAAAATGTTGTCCGTTGGCGCATATTGCCGTAAAAATTAAAAGTGAAATAAAAATTTTTCTCATAAAAAATAATTTAATAAAAAAGTTAAACAATTAATTATGAGTGCTTTAAATGCAAGGAAGAAGTTTGCCGATTTTCCCATTCTGCCATTATGCAGCGGGTTCAAAGGGTATAATCTCAGCCCGAAATATTCAAGCACCCCAAAATACAGTTTTAAAATTTTAAGATTTCAAAAATCAAAAATTATTTTTGTAAAATAATGATAAACAAAGATTTACAATCGGCATAAACCAAACTTTGAAATCATAAAATTTTCAGGTGCAAAGTTAAAGAAAATATTTTGGTTGAAAAATATTTTTGAAAAAAAATTATATCAATAGTTTCAAGTAATGAATGCAACTTTTTATTGCTGTTTTTATAATCGCCAAATAAGAATATTTTTAATAAAACACTATTCAACCAAAGGCTTATATTTTGCACCCAATCCTTTAATGCATTATTATCTTTTACCCGTTGGCGGAATTAAAAATTTGCTAAAAAATGCATAAAAAGTTGTGTATCAATTAAATAAGTATTATATTTGTAGTGTAAATTAAAAAAATAAAACACTTACAAAAAAGATGCACAACTTGACTGCAAATTTCGGTAAATTTTTGGATATATGCAA
>JGI20171J14444_1000252_pt1 | contig 17196 bp, 13 predicted proteins | sample TergutNc150P4_FD_14444 | JGI IMG/M metagenome (IMG submission 14444) | reverse complement strand
CGGAAATTGATGTCATACCCGATAACACGAATTTCCAAGCAGTTCAGGAATACCGAACCAGCAACGCTAATTCCTTACAGGATATAGAATTAACACAGGGGGAAACCGCCAACAACTGTTGTTTAGTGCAATTTCAACAATGTTACCAGCATTGGGGATTCCGCTTTTAACTGTTGCTTCAGCCTTACCAGCGTAACCATAGGCAGCGGCGTTACCAGCATTGGGGCTTCCGCTTTTTTAAATTGCAGAAGCCTTGCCAGCGTAACCATACCAAGCGGCGTTACCAGCATTGGAAATTACGCTTTTTCCGATTGCTACAGCCTTACCAGCGTAACCTTTCAAGGAACGATTGCAGAGGCAAATTTTAAAGGATCTGCTTTTGGTGCTAGCGGCGACGACGGATACATCGGCGACTTGCGGGCTAAGTATCTTGCCGGAGGCGGAGGAACATATACAAGGCCAAACACATCAAGCACAACATGGACAAAGTCGTAAAGGACATACCCAAGTGAGCAATGAGCAACAAGCAAAGAGCAAACCAAGATACAACAATCTTCCCTCCGCGCTCTTTGCTCCTTTGCGTCCTTTGCGTGAGGAAGTGGGAGAAAAGTTTTATCTCCCTCTGCGTTCTCCGGAGCCCGCTCGCGCGGGCATGGTTTGCGTGAGGAGCAACAAGCAATGAGCAAAGCAAGATACAACAATCTTTCCCCGCTCCCCACTCCCTATTCCCCACTCCCTTATTAAGGAACAATAAATTGAAAAAAATTGTAACACTATCCGCGCTGACACTCACGCTTGCGATTACGCTCCTTGCCTGTACTCGCCGCGCGCCCAAGCCAGTCGCAAGCGCGCCGCCGGCCGATGTTCCCGATGTACCCGCCCTTACCGTAGCCAACGAAACCGAGTGGAATGCCGCATTGCTCGCCATCAAAAACGGCGGCAATAATAAAACATACGCCATACAAGTAACCGCCAGCTTTGACATAAGCGGAACAACCGAAAACGCCCCGTACTTCCAGCCGACATTCGGCAGTGTGCAGGACATCACCGTAACCATTAACGGCTATGCCGGAACCGAGGCAATATCCGTCAAAACAGGCACAAAGCACTGCATACTCAAAATCGACACGCGGCAAAACGTCATCATCAACAACATCAGCCTGAAAGGAAACAGCGCCAACGAGAACTCTCTGGTCGAAGTGGACAGCGCGAGCGCCTCCTTCACCATGAAAGGAAGCGCCTCAATATCCGACACCAACGCCGACGTTGACTGGGGCGGCGGAGTAGTCAGCAAAGGAAACTTTGTCATGCAGGACAGCGCCTCGATACACGACAATAAAAACGTCATCGGCGGCGGCGGCGTGTGCATCCTGAACGGAAACTTCACCATGAAAGACAGGGCGCGGATATATAACAACACCACCCGGGACGGCGGCGGCGGAGTGTGGGTTTGGGGCGGAAACTTCACCATGCAGGACAGCGCGTCAGTGTCCGCTAACACCAGCGCGTACTCGCACGGCGGCGGCGGCGTGTGGGTCAGCAAGGGAACATTCACCATGAAGGACAACGCCTCGGTGTTCGATAACGCCGCGCTAAACAGCATGGGCGGCGGAGTGCTCGTGTCTCCCCACAGCAACGGCGACGCCGCCGCTTTCATCATGGAAGGCGGAAGCGTCTACGGCAATAAATCAACCGGGGGAGTCATGGGAAAAGGCGGAGGAGTGGCGGTATTCAAAGACAACACCGGCTCCGCGCATTTCAGCATGAGCAAGGGAACGATCTACGGCGCAGACGCAGAGGAAAAAGCCCCCAACACCGTAGAAAGCGGCGGCGCAGGAGCGGCGTTATATGTCGACACCGGCAACACGGTTCAGCCCGCAACGCTTGCTACCAGCGAGAAAACTGTTAAGGGTGGGGGATGAATAGGGAACAGGGAGCAGGGAACAGGGAGCAATGAGCAATGAGCAATGAGCAAAGGAAGTGGCGTAGCGTATCTTTACTTTGCTTTTTGTTAATTGATATTTGAATTTAAGGAGGAGACTAAAATGAAAAAGAATGTAACACTTTTCGGGATTGCAGTTCTGCTTACTGCAATCGTATTCAGCTTCGCCGCTTGTAAACACGACGGCGAAGAAACAGACCCCGCGCTTAATGGGACATGGGAGAGTGAGAGTCTTTACTCTGGGACTTTTAATGGCGTTGATTATTCTGATAAAACAGAGAGATACACAATCAGTAATGGAATTATTGTGTATTCTCTCACAGATGTGTGCAATATTCATAAGGCTTCATTTACTACCGAAGTCATCGGTACTATGAAAATGACACTAACTCATATGTGGGGGAAGGAACTTTCCGCTTCTCTTGAAGCAAAATGGTATTCACAAGCAGACCTAAAAAAACCTGCCGTACTAGCAATCCTTGATGCATCTGCAGAAGATGTTGATGAGCATTTTGCAAGGTCAGTAACAGCAACCTATTCTATAAGCGGCAGCAGGCTTACTGTAACATGGGGAAGTGGTACAACCGAGTATTTCAACAAAATAGATTAATGGCATAAGGAACAGAGTGGTGTCTGAAAGCGATGAAAGGAGCAGTTACCAAATGAGCAAAGAGCAAAGAGCAAGCACCAACGAACTTTGCGAGAGCAAAGCAAGATACAACAATCTTTCATTGCACATTGCTCATTGCACATTGCACATTGCACATTGCTCATTGCTCATTGTACCGTAAACGCCCGAATGTCAGTCACCAATTTTTGATAACTCGAAATGCCAAAAAGGGGGTAAAATGATACAAATTAAGCCAAAACAGCCAAAAGTGAGCAAATTTGCCCCTTTAATGGCACAAAAACACCCAAAATTGGGTGATCAACACCCAACGTTGGGTGATCAACACCCAACGTTCGATGATCAACACCCAACGTTGGGTGATCAACACCCAACGTTCGATGATCAACACCCAACGTTCGATGATCAACACCCAACGTTCGATGTTCAACACCCAACGTTCGATGTTCAACACCCAACGTTGCATGATCAACACCCAACGTTGCATGATCAACACCCAACGTTCGATGTTCAACACCCAACGTTCGATGTTCAACACCCAACGTTCGATGATCAACACCCAACGTTCCATGATCAACACCTAACGCTTGATCTTTATCACCCGGCGTTCCATGCTCATCACCTAACTGTGGGGAACAAACGCCCATACAAGGGCTTTCAATATGTTGTCTTCAGCAGGATCATTTTTAGCTGAAAAACTTAAGAGCGATACAGCAGCTAAAATAATAAAAATTAACGCAATACGTTTCATTGGATTTATAAAGTTGTGGGTTCGTTATCCATGCTGCTGCTTTGGTTTGCTAATTGCAGTTGGTTACATATCCTTAATTTTACATCCATAGCGCTGAAAGGCTTATTTATAAAATCTACCGCGTCAAGAGCCCGACCTTTTTCCTCGTCTTCGGCGCTGTCAAGTCCTGTAATAAAAATTACCGGAATATTTTTTGTTTTTTCGGTATTCTTTAATATTTTAAGCGCATCATATCCGTTCATATCCGGCATTACAATATCCAATAAAATGATATCCGGCGCTAAATCATTGGCCATTTCAATGGCTGAAGGACCGTCCTTTGCCATGTAAACGGTATAATCATGGTTTAATATATTATTAAGTATTTCGCGGTTGATTTTTTCATCGTCTACAACAAGCACTGTATTTTTTTTGCCGTTATCCATTGTATCACCTTGATATTCTGACATATTTAAACTAACCTGCCGTTTTTATAAAATTCCTGCATAACATAAAAAGCAGGTTTGCGGGTTTTTCGATCAGCGTCTATTAACCCTTTCCGGTTAAAGCCTTCCTGATAACGGTTTAACCGCCGAGGGCAGCGGAAATCGTAAAGTATCCATGGAGTCGTTCCCGCGATGTACGGACATTTTTTAAACGTTTCCGCCTGCTGTTCATAAATCCTTTTTTGCTTATCTTCCGTCCATAACTCGTCTGTTGTTCCCCTCTGTCCAAGCCGCGCGTCTCCGCCGAATTCACAGATAAGCACAGGTTTATCGGGATTCGAATTGGCAAGTATTTTCGGCAGTTTTTCAAAATCAGGATCGTACCAGCCATAGTATTCGTTAATGCCGATAACGTCAAGATAATCGGCAAGGCGGTCTTCTATTTTAAGCTTTTCATGTTTGATAAGGCAGGCAGCCGATACAAGCCTTGAGTTGTCAAGTTCTTTTGCTTTCTTCGCAAGACGGGACATAAATTCAAGGCGCGGGTCAGTATCGGCATTTTCGTTTCCGATTGACCAGATGATAACGCTTGCGCGGCTGCGATCTCTGAGTATAAGTTCTGAAAGCTGGTTTTCCGCATCGTTGTAAGTTTCGGGATTGTCAAAAGCTATTGCCCAGTAGACGGGGATTTCTTCCCATAACAGCACGCCTTCTTCATCGGCAATACGCGCAAAACGCGCGTCATGCGGATAATGGGCAAGCCTGAAATAATTACCGTTCATTTCCTTTAAATCACGGATTGCCGTGCGTATTATTTCTTCGCTGGTTGTCTTACCTAACGCAAAATGATCCTCGTGAACGCATACTCCGTTTAAAAATATTTTTTTCCCGTTAAGGAATATTTCATGCCCCTTTACAGTGATTGTCCTGAAACCGATACGATCCCTTGCCGTATCAATATACGATCCGGCTTTATATGTAAAAATAACATCATAAAGTTTGGGACTTTCAGGGCTCCACAGTTCAGGCTTAACGGAAATTGCCGCTTCTCCCTTTCCGTTCTCAACGGGAATATCATAACGTATCCCAAGCTCAGGGATTTCCATGCATATTTTTCCGCTAACCCGCGTTCCGCCGGCATCCGCCGCATACACATCAGCTAACACCGTTGAAAAATCTCCGCCGAGCCGCACAAACCAGTCCTTGATATAAACTTTTGGAAGACGGACAAGATAGATGCTGCGGTAAATGCCGCCGTAGTTAAACCAGTCGGTATTTTCCATAGGAACGCGGAAAGGACTGCGGCTTGCGTCAACCGACACCACTATCCGGTTATCTTTTTTAACAATGTCCGTAATGTCCGCATTGAACGGAGTGGACGCGCCGTCATGCGTTCCGATTATTTTTCCGTTCAGAAAAACTGTTGTCCTGTATGCGGCTCCTTCAAACCGGAGCAGCAGGCGTTCGCCCTCCGCCTGCGGAAAATACCGGAAAGTTCTTGTGTATACGCCGCAGCCCTCGTAATAATACAGTTCGCTTTTTTGCAGATTCCAGCAGGAAGGAACGGTGATATATTCCCAGCTTTCCCAGTCATAATCAACCGGAAGTTCGCGTCCGTCCGCGCTGAAATGTTCTTCCTTCCACCAGCGAGAACGTCGGCAGGTATCGTAAAGGTCAACTCCGAAATTCCACTTGCCGTTCAAAGATTCAACTTCCCGTCCCGTAATATTTACAAGCTGTGAAGCGTCAAGCCGTATTTTTAGGTATTCGCTTTCGTAGTCGTCATTATGAATGCCTTCAGTAAAATTTTCCAGCTTTTCTTTCATAATTTAATAATACAGCGCAATTATACCGGACTGTCAATCAGGAATTTTACAGGTTATCGTTCTGCGAATTTTTTGGTATTATTAAAATTCCGGCAAGGACTTGCTAAGGAGTATTAGAAACAATGAGAAAGATTAACGAAGAATGCGCGGTCTTCGGCGTCAGCCTGACTACCGATGAAGCCGCCGGTATTACATATAATGGTTTGCTTTCACTTCAGCACAGAGGTCAGGAAGGAGCCGGCATCGCCGTTGCAAAAAACAGAAACATTACCTGCCGCAAGGATTTGGGCATGATAAGCGAAGTGTTTTCAGGCGAAGGGCTCGAAAGCCTGCCAAAGGGAAGGGTTGCAGTCGGACACACACGTTACTCCACAACAGGCAACAGCACAAAAGAAAATGCGGGACCTTTTGTTACGGAATATTTGACAGGCAGGATTGCGACAGCCCACAACGGCAATATAACAAACGCAAAAGAAATTCGGGATGAGTTAAAAGGATACGGACTTCATTTCGGAGCGACAAGCGACAGTGAAGTTATTTCATCGTTAATCGCGTATCACATAACCAAAGAAAATAATTCCATGACGGGAGCCGCTCATGCGGCAGGATTATTACGCGGCGCGTTTTCTCTTGCTATTGTTACCAGCAAAAACAAATTGATAGCTATCCGCGACCCTAACGGATACCGCCCTCTTTGCATAGGCAAAAACGGCATAGGTTACGCTGTCGCGTCTGAAAGCTGCGCTCTTGATACAAGCGGTTTTGAATTTGTGCGCAATGTAGCTCCCGGCGAGGTTATTGTATTTGAAAACGGAGAGATAACGCATGAAAGCATATTGCTGAAAAACAGGGAAGAAAATTGCGGGCTCTGCATATTTGAGTATGTGTATTTTGCAAGACCGGATTCAGTGATAGACGGATTAAGCGTTTATGAAGCGCGGTACAACATGGGGCTTGCCCTTGCGCAGGAATACCCTGTAGACGCCGATGTTGTCTGCGGCGTGCCCGATTCCGGTTTGGACGCAGCGTACGGATACAGCGCAAAAAGTAAAATTCCGCTGGTTACGGGATTTGTAAAAAGCAGGTACATAGGACGCAGCTTTATTTACCCGACACAGAGTCAGCGCGACAATGCCGTAAGGCTAAAACTCAACCCGCTGGCGGCAAGTATCCGAGGGAAACGGATCGTGCTTGTAGACGATTCGATTGTACGCGGCACAACAAGCGAAAAAATCGTAAAGAGCCTGAAAAACGCTGGAGCAAAGGAAGTTCACCTTAGGATTTCTTCACCGCCGTTCCGCCATGTCTGCCATTACGGAACAGACATCGACAACGAAGAAAACCTTATCGCCAACACAATGAGCCTTGATGATATATGCAATAAAGTCGGCGCAGACAGTCTTGGATACATAAGCCTTGAAGGGTTAAAAAATGCGTGTAACAAATGTACCCTTCCGTTTTGCACTGCCTGTTTTTAAACACGGAGCATCGGGAAAGTACATCATGTGGCATCCAAAGATGAATGAATTTGATGAGCGAATGAAGAAGCTCTTTGACGAGGTTGATGCCTGCATTGAAAATATTTACGGTGGCAGGTACAGCCTGCACCCAATGCGCCCCGCACGCGGCGAAACGTCCAATCCTGAAGCGGACGGTCTTTTTAACATCGGCGCTGTTTTTACGCCGGGCTACGGCTCGGAGCACGGACGCGGCTACCTTATTGATGTATCAATATCTACATTGGATAACGTAGACGAAGATACACGCCGGGAAATCTACGAAGCAGCGGCAGACAAGATAAAAGAACTCCTTCCCGTTCATTTTCCTGAACGGGAGCTTACCGTCCTACGAGATAAAAACCATTTCAAGATTAAGGGCGATTTTAATCTAGGCGTAATTTAAAATCATCTTTCGTATTACTTATACTCGCCTTTAAAACTCATATGTTTTTTAAGAATTTCTATGATTTTCAGCGCAGCTACTTTTGCGTCATGTTCGGGAACTCTTCTCTGCCTGTTAAGAGTTTCTACAAAAAATTCGGCAAGCGATTTATACATATCCGGCGATTGATAGAACACTACCGCAAAGTTAATTCCTGTGGGTCTAAGGATTGTAAAAGAACCAAAACTTTCGTTGGGTTCTTTTGCTATCATTATCTTTGTTTGATTTTTTGCGGTAATAATTTCCAATTCACTAAAGCGTTTTGGGATTTTCTCGCCTTCCGCCCTTGAAACAGGTTCCTGAAACTTTACCTGATATGTGTCAGGTTCAACCAGAATATACAATTTCTTTCCGCCTGTTATAAATTGTAAGCCTGTTTCCGTTAAAAAGATTTCTTTTAAGCCGGCGTAGGATACAACTTCGTAAATTGAATAGTAGGATGTTTCGCTGAAGAATGAAGAAACGATATACCCCTGATTAAACGGAAGTTTTCCATGGCTGTAAGCGTCAAACATATTACGGAACGGGACATCACTTATTTCGACAGATTCCGCTTCCGGTCTTTTATCCGCAGCTTTCTTGACTACCGGATTTTTAGCCGCTGGTTTTTTTTTTACAACCGGTTTCTTGGCGGCAGGCTCCCCACAGACGGGACATATTACCATTTCATCTTCCAGTTCTTCGCCGCATTTCCGGCATTTTTTCGGCTCCACTTTCACTGGCTGCCGGCAGTATGGACAAAATACCCAATTAGGTTTCAGGGGCTTATCGCAATTTTTGCATTTTAACGTATCTTCCATTTTTCTACTCCTTACTTGAACAAGCTTAAAACGTACGCTTATGTCTGTATGTTTTTATATTATAACATAATTATTGATACATACAAAGGCATCACTGGCTTTTTGGAGTTAGAATTTTACATCTATGACATCGAAGCGGCTATCTGTGTCAATCAACAACCCCGCCCTAAAAGAGACGGGGTATACAGACGCGTTGCACTTCCCCGATCTGTACGTGTAGACAGCCCCGGACCAGCCGGGAAGCCACCCCACGGTGACTGGCGCTCATGCGTGCCAGTGGTCGGGACAGGCCGGCAAGAAACCGGCCATATCCAGAAATGGGACAGTTAGGGGGCGTGGGGCGGACGTATAATGAAAACCTTCTTCGTTTTTGCACATAGTTTTTTATTTTATAACACTTTGATTTTCAGTCCATTAACTTTACTTTTTGGGTTTAATTTTACCAGAAAGTTTCTTAGGAGATTTTGGCGTTTTATCAGGCGAATCCTTCGGCTGACTGAAATCAACCATAATATGATACATTTCAAAATTTCCTTTGTGATATGTTTTTGCTACCCTAAATGTTTGGATATTATCAAACTCTTCATTGAGAGCAATAAATGGTGACTTTGGTTTTTTCAGGACCCTTTCTTTAGGGAAAACAATTTTTTTAATATTTTCCTTGTACCCTTCCCAATTATAATTAAACTTGTCTTTTTTTCCCTGATAATAAACTATGATATAATATTGATCAGATAGATTGGAATAAGAAAAACTTTTTAAAATATGATCTTTTATTTTCTTAAAAGATCTATTTTTTAGAATCAACGCCTCAATCAAGGCTATGTCCTCACCTCCTGCTGTTATTGCCAAATCTACTTCACCTGCTCGTTTGCCGCCTGGAGATACTCCTCGATGCGGCTGTTCTGATATATTCCAGCCATAGAACGGAAAACGCATCGACAAAATTGATTGTATTAAATCAGTGTAATTGTCTTCAATGCTAATTGCTTTTTCTTTTTCCTTCAGTTTTTTTAATGATTTTATTAATTCATAAAGAATAAAAAATCTAAGCTCTTTTTTCCCATTGATAATTGGAGGAGTAACAAAAGGGATTTGTCTATAAGGTAAAGTGATAATATCTTTGAATGCTTCACGAAGTTTTATTAATCCTTCATTATCAGGATTGATAAGCAACTCATTGATGATTGTCGGTATTATCTTCCTGGTCATTTTGAAAAAATCCTTGGCTCTGTTTAAATATCTAAACGCATAATTTTCCAGTCCTCTTTCAATATAGTAGTCATATATTAGCTTTACCAAATTTGGAGAATAGAGTAATTCGTCTGAATTTGAAATAGAAGTAATTGCATGATCAAAATTAATTTCGTCCTTATGAATAATAAAATAAGGCAAACTATATAAAAGGATGCTCTCTTTATGTAATTCAATAATTTTCCCCTCGTCTTTACCTAATTTTTCTTTAAAAATTTGCCACTCATGCCAGGCAGTATTGATTTCAGCATGGTTTATTAAACTAGTCTCATTTGATTTAAGAATTTTTAAGAAGCGCGCCCTATATAGTAATAGAGAATAACGTACATTCTTTTCGTCAACTGATAATAGAGAATTCAATAAATTTATAGACTTATTATAATTCGTATCATTTTCAATGTAATATAGCGCCATAAAATATGTTTTTATATCATCAAGATTATATTCATGATGCGTTCCATATTTTCTACCGTGATATTGCACATTCTTGAGTTTTTCAAAATCTTTATTACGCAGCGCTAAAGAGAGTTCAACTTGATAAAATAAAAAATTAATTTGATCGCCATTATCCTTTCTTCTTTCATAATGCTTTTTAATATTTTTAATTAATGATTCCGCGAAATACCAATGCTTTTCAGAATTAATTGCCTCTATTAGCGTTTCTTCCCATTCTGTAACAGTAAAACAAGAATTTATATATTCATCAATATTAATCTTCACAATATAGTCTACAACAATTTTATTTACTTCTTCTGATTCTATATTATTTACAGCCGCAAGCATACGTTTTAAATCTGTAGTTTCTGCGAAAAATTTTTCTACAAATTCTTTTTGAAGATCAATCGGGAAACGATTTAAAGCCGTAAAAAGCAGGTGTATAATAGTATCAATAAAGTTATTTTCATTTAACATAGAAAAATCATAAAACGCATCTATACGATTATTTTGAATATCATTTTTTGAATAAAGTTTCGCATATTTTACTATAGATTTTTCAAGATTTGCTGTTATCCTTTCCTGTTGTTCAATTGTGAAGTCATATTTTATCTCTCCTTTTTTAAAATTCAAGTAAGAATATAATAAAATTCTAAGCATAACCCTTATTCGATAGTATTGATTCTTGTTAAAATCATCAAATTGATTTTTTGATTTATCAAACTTTATTGAAGATTCAAATGTGTCCATAAGATGTTGATATAGGTCATATTTATCCATAAGCATTACTAATAGAGTCCAGTTTGTTCTGTTTAATTTATTAATATCAAATGCAATTTCCACATCTACTGTTTTTATTGAGAAGTTATATTCAATGACATCCATTTTTTCCGCTGTAAAAAAATATTTCAAATAGTCGTATATATATTTTGTCGAATTAGGAAGTAAATTGTTCACGGTCTGTTTTTGTTCTTCTCCAATCTCAATAGAATCATAAGGATCTATCGTTAATTCAAGCATATCTATTAAAACATCAAGATTTTTAATATCAAAATCGAAAAAATGTCTATACTTTGTTTTTGTATTAGAGAGTCGTGATTCTATTTTTTTAATTATATGCGGTAATAAAAAATAAGATAATTTTGATTTGACATAAAGCCCCCTATTAATAATATTAAAACTTGTTTTTGCTTTTTTGAATATTTGATACACAGATGTATATCTTTCTTGCATTATATTCAAAATAAAATTTCTTGATGAGATATTACTATGGTATTGTTCGAATATTTTATTTGCAATATTAATAAAAACGCTAGATAAGGCTTCACCCATTAATTGTCCGTTTTTTGAGTTATTATTACTAAAATGATAAGTTTCAACAAAATGATTTAATGTTATTTCAAATAACTCAAGACAAATTTCATTATGAAACATCTGTTCCCTTTCTAATTTATTGTCAGCTCCTTTGCTTGAAGAAAATATGTCATCATTGAGTTTTATATCATCTAACATCTGGAAAGCTAATGGTATTAATTCTATATCTGAAACAAGAAAAGGAATCATATGCGGATAATCATTTATCAACAAATATTTCATTTCAAAAAAAAGAGCGGGTCTTTCTAAATCAGTTAAAAATTTTTTTATATAGATTTTTTCAGTGTGTTGCATTTGTTCATATTGAATTATAAGCCGCAAAATTAAGTAAACATAACTTCTTGTCTCTTGATAAGTATATTCACAGATTCGCATATTTTCCAAAAGACTAATTTTTTCAAGTAATTCAGAGACAGTATTACATTTTAAATCGAAATTCGGCGCTCTTTGATTAATATCAACAGAAAAGTGATGATTACTATCTAGTCTCGTTTTTTCAAGTTCATCATCGCATAGAAGTAAATCATGATCATTTTGAATATAATTCACCGCTTGCTCATATAGCAGTTGTATATCTTCATTGCTTAACAGACTATTTAATTTTCTGAAATAAAACCTTGTCTTGTCGGACAAATATAAATATCTTTCAAATGCTTTTGCAGAATTAGAAAATTGCTTTTTTAAGAGTATCCAAAGAAGCGCCGAAACCTCATTTTCAAATCGTTCTTGATAACTTATATGCCCATTCCAGAAATATTTCTTTTTATCTTCATTATATTCCAATATCTGTTTCTTTAATAAGAATAAAATTGATTCCCAAGTCAAATTCAATGAACTTAATATCTGTTTTAATGCTTCTTCAGTAATTGATGGTTCGTCATGGGTTTTGTAATACGAAGCTAAACACAAAATCATATCGCGCTTGTTTTCAGGGAATGTGTCAATTTTGCTTTTTTTATTATCATTTTCTATCAACCAAACAGCATGTCTTAATACTTCAGGTAATATCACCTCATTTTGTATTATTCTAATCCAGTGTATTTTCTCAAATTCTTCAAATTTCAGTTCTTTTTTATTTTTTATGTTATAGTCCTGAACTACTGACAAAAAAGCGCTTTTGCTTTTATCGGAAAATTTTAAATTCAGGATAATATGCGCTGTTAATAATGACAAACAATATTTTTCTTTCTCAAGAAAAATTTCAGAAAATTGATCAAGAATAGAACTTTTTCGAGAAAAGCATTTGATTTTTTCACTGAGAGATTGAAGTTTTGAGCGAATACTAAATGAAAATGGTATAGTAGACAACACCTAATCAGCCCCTTACCACATTCCCAATTGCATATAACGGATAAACATCAATATCCTCATAGCGTCCGAAGTTTTCAAGAGAAGTCCGTATACCTCTTTTAATATGCTTTTCTTTCATAAAGAGACGGAGGCTTTGCATACTGCCCTGAGTTCCCGATTTGACTTCTATGGGAATAATGTTTGAGCCTTTCTGAACAAGGAAATCAATCTGAGCGTTACTCTGCAAAGAACCGGAACTTGCCGACCTTTGCCAGTAGAATAGTTCTTGCGGTGTATAGCAGGAGGCGGCTTTTAAAAATTCCAAGCCAACAAAAATTTCCGCCAGAGAACCGCGATTAACAGCGGAAAAATCAGAGGCAGGCAGTATTTCCGAACGCAGACCAAGGGTATGCAAAAAGAGACCGGTATCACAGGGAATCATTCGGCGGTATTTCCGGTTCGCCTCGGCACCGAGAGGAATACCGTTGGCGGCGGTATGAGTAACCGGATGAACCAACCCTGCCATGATGAGAAGTTCAAGCGCTTGCCTTATCGCCGCTGCCGGTGTTCCGGGTGCGGCGCGTTCATAGACAAATTTTCCTTCTGTTTGGCGCATAACCGATTCAAAGACCTCATTTAGAAGCAGAAGGGGGGTACGTTTACGGTATTTGGCAAAATCCGTTTTGAGTATGGAAATAAGATCGTTTAAAACAAGTTCTCCTTTAAGCAAATCTCGTTTCCGTACATATTGTGAAACCGCTTCGGGCATTCCTCCGCAAATCAAAAAGATTTTAAATCGGCTTAATAATTGTTGATGAATCGGCTCGGTAAGCGGTTTCTCCGGAGAAGCGAACTTAACAGCTTCAGAGAGATCTTCTTCATTAATGGCTGTTAAAAATTCATCAAACCCAAATGGATACATAAAGAGAGAACGAATACGACCCACGCCGAATGACGGTATTTCTTCCAGGGCAAATTCCAGAAGAGAACCAGCGGCAGCTACATGAAGCTCGGCATACTTCTCATAAAAATAACGAAGCTTTGCCAGCGCGGATTGGCAGCTTTGAATCTCATCAAAAAAAAGCAAGGTTTCTCCGGGAATTATCGGTGTATGGTAATAGAGCGCAAGCTGTTCACAGATTTCCTGAGGTGAAAGGGATGTATCAAAAAAACTTTTTACCTCTTTATTTTCATCAAAGTTTATCTCGACATAGTTTTTGAACTGCTTCCCTAATTGTCTGAGAACTGAGGACTTCCCCACCTGTCTTGCTCCGCGCAGGAGTAAAGGCTTCCTGTCAGGCGGTTTTTCACGGCTCCAAGTGAGGAGTATTTCATCGACATTCCGTTTTAAGTACTGTATTTCCATATTTTACTATCCAAAAATATCATGGTTTTTGAGAAAATTCAAGGCAAAAATAGGCTATATTTAAAGAAAATTCAACCCAAACAATGATAATTAGGATAGGGTACGGCACTCCGGTTCAATTCCCCAATTTATTCAGTTGTTGTATCAGGATGTAAAGTTCTGGGTAGTGTCACTTTTGGGGAAAAAATATCACTCGGGGTGTCACTTGGGGTAAGTGGGCAAACTTTAATCAATACTCTCACCAGTGGTGAGAGAAAAAGGAGTGAAAGAACAGATTGTTGCAGAAAGCCTCCCACGTCTTATATTATTAGGTAAGGAGTAGACTTGAAAAATCAAGATATTGCTGTCTCTTCTGAAAGCGAGAAATGCTTTTTCGCTGATATTTCACGGATATTGAATGAAGGCCGCCATAAAGTTCATGCGGCTGTTAATTTTTCTATGGTGGAAACATACTGGAATATTGGCAAGCGAATCGTTGAACAGGAGCAACAGGGAAAAGAACGTGCCAATTATGGAGACTTATTGATTGTTAATTTGTCCCGTTATTTAGGCAGTACATTTGGCAAGGGGTTCTCAGAGGCTAATCTTAAAAATTTCAGGCAATTTTATCTTACATGGCCAAATGATGAGATTCGCTACACACTGTGTAGCGAATTGAGTTGGTCGCATATACGCTTAATTATGCGGCTTGACAGTGAAAAGACAAGGGAATACTACCTTAATGAATCTCGGACTCAGGGTTGGAGCGTTCGTACTCTGGAACGTAATATCCGGACAAATTACTTTGAGCGTCTTTTATCATCACAAAAGCCGGAACTTCCGGCAGTGGAGCAGGCAGATTCGCCGGCAACCGAATCCCTTATAAAAGACCCCTATGTCCTCGAATTTCTTGATTTACCGGAGAATCCCATTCCGAAAGAAACAAACCTTGAATCGGCAATCATCAGCCATTTACAGGAATTCCTGCTTGAAATGGGCAGGGGGTTTTCTTTTGTCGGTCGGCAGTTTCGTATCAGCTCTGAAACATCACACTTCTACATCGACCTTGTATTTTACAACTATCTGCTGAAGTGCTTTGTCATCATTGATCTGAAAACGCAAAAACTGACCCATCAAGACATAGGGCAGATGGATATGTATGTGCGTATGTTCGATAACCTGAAACGAGGCGGAGATGATAACCCCACCATCGGTATTATCCTGTGTGCCGAAAAGGATGAAACAATAGTAAAATATTCTGTACTAGCAGAGAGCAGTCATATTTTTGCGTCTAAGTACAGATTAGTTCTCCCAACTGAAGAAGAATTGACAGCTGAACTGGAACGGAATGCTCGTTACTTACGTGAATTTCAGGGGAATGAGGAAGAGAAATAAGGAAGTTTCCGTGGAGGTGTCCCGCAAAGGCGGGCGGGGGAATTGACTTCCATTCGGCAACATCCTGTTGCCTCATTCCAGTCCGCCTACACGCTCCCCGGCACATCCATGTGCCGGATTTTATTCTTAAGGCTTACGCCTTAGCATTATAACAGGAGCGTTCCGGTTCAATTCCCCTCACCTCCTGTTAGCTTGCTTGAGTCTTTAAGGATTATTTTGTCGTGAATTATTTTTTTCGCTATTTAATAAATTTCCTGGAGGTGAGGGGAATTGAACCCCTGACCTCTTGAATGCCATTCAAACGCTCTAGCCAACTGAGCTACACCCCCGGAAGTTTCTTCAATTTACAAAATAGACGGATTTTTGTCAATGGATCGCAATGCCTCACATAAAATCAAACCGTAGCAAAGCTGATGCCTCAAGATAAAAATCAAACCATACAGGAAATGAAATAATTCCGGCAAGAACAATTACCGGAGTACGTATGGAGTTAAATTTGAAAGAAAGGCAAAAACTAACCGCAATAACGGCAAAAAAATACCGTACCGCCAGAAAAAGGGAAAAGACTAAAATACTGGATACTTTCATCGAACAAACCGGATATGATCGCAAATACGCAATACATATACTTGCCAATGAAGGCAAGATCAAAACGGCAGGAAAACGAGTTCAAATAAAAATAATCCATAAAAAAACAAAGCGACGCATATATCCTGTTATTTATGACAAAGCGGTTCAGAACGCACTGGCGCTCATCTGGGAGGCTTTTAATTACCAGTGCGGAAAATTGCTTGAACCTTTCCTGCGTGCAAACATCGAGCGTATTGTAAAAGAACCTAGGTTCAACCAAGACGGTGAGGTAACAGCCAAGCTGCGGAAGATTAGCGCCTCAACAATCGACCGTCTGTTGAAGCCAAACAAAGCAAAATTGAGAATTAAAGGCACAAGCGGTACTAAGCCCGCAGCCACGCATATTAAAAAATTGATACCTGTGCTCAGCCATTTTGAATGTATTGAACAGGGAGACGGTTTATGGCAAATAGACCTTGTACAGCATGACGGCGGCAATCCGTCAGGGGAATTTTGCTATACTTTGACAATTACCGAGGTTAAAAACGCTTGGACAGCCCACTACGCGCTGAAAAACAAGGCTTTCGCATGGGTCTATCAGGCACTCAACGACGCCTGTTTGCACCTCCCGCTTCCGGTACGCATCCTGCATTCGGATAACGGCAGCGAGTTTATTAACAATGCACTGATGACATGGTGTAACCAGCAAGGAATAACCCTTACAAGAAGCCGCGGTAGTAAGAAAAATGACAATTGTTTCGTTGAACAGAAAAACGGCGCAACTGTTAGAAAACACGTCGGCTACCTGCGGTATTCCGGCGAGAGGGGTGTTGCCGCATTACAGGCTGTGTACACGCATTACGACCGGCTGTTCAATTTCTTTTATGCCGCCCGTAAACTGGTTTCCAAAGAAAGAACGGGAAGCAAGGTCAGGAGAACTTACGACAGGCCTCAGACTCCTTTTGAACGGGCTATGGTATCAACCGATACTTCAGAGGAAATAAAAAGACGTCTTACATCTTTGAAGAAACGGTTAAATCTCATGACCGAGATGAAACAAATGCAGCAAGCTCTTGACAAGTTATTTTCTTTAGCTGAACCTGTTCCTCAGTTTGTTTCTAAACCAAACATGAAGCCGTTGCGCTTCGGTTCCTATGGTTAGATTTTTATCGTGAGGCATCAACCCCATTTCGGTTTGATTTTTACTTGAGGCACTACGT
>JGI20171J14444_1000249_pt1 | contig 17327 bp, 13 predicted proteins | sample TergutNc150P4_FD_14444 | JGI IMG/M metagenome (IMG submission 14444) | reverse complement strand
TTAGTTGCCCGTAAAGGCGAATATTTCACCCTCGTAAAAAATCAGTTGGAACTCGGAAATTAACTTTTTTTTACTATCTTTGCAAAATAAAGTTGCAGCGAGCAGTTGGAACTGCTTTGCAATCAATTCAGGCATCAATTTTGCAGATATTCTCAAAAAATGTATCACTTATTTATGCAGAATTTCATTAAAAACAGATTTTTCCTTATTTTGTATCTTCTATTGGGATTTCTTCCGATTTTTCTTTTTTAACTTTAACATATTTTTCTTTGTATTTCTTTAATTCCCAATGTTTTACAACTTCCTGTTTTAGAACAAAACGTTTGTAATACGCAACACAAATCTGTGTCATTGGCAGGGCGATAATCATTCCGATAATCCCCAACAACGAACCCCAAACTGATAATGAAAGTAAAATATACGCAGGACGCAATCCCGTAACTTTACCCATAATTTTTGGCGTGAGAAAAAAATCCTGAATTGCCTGCGAAACAAGATAAACCACAAGAATAGCAATTGCCATTGACCATACAGTTTGTCCTGTTTCAGCGCAATGCAGCAAGCCCATCACCGCCACAGGCGGAATAGAAAGTACCTGCATATATGGAACAAGATTGCAAATTCCCACAAAAATTCCCATTACAATGCCAAGCGGCAATCCGATTATAAAAAATCCAACCGACATAATGACCGCCACGCACGCGCCTATAAGCAATTGTCCGCGAAAATAACGGTTCATTGTAATGCCTACATCGGTTAAAATTTCAACAGAAATTTTGCTGTATTTTGGCGGGAAAATATTGAAAATTGCATTTGTAATTTCGTGATAATCAACCATTATGAAAATCATATATACAATGGCGATGAAAGATGCCAAAAAACCGAACAGCACATTTATTGACCCTGTAAAAATTCCCCAAATTTGCGGAGCAATTTTTTGCACAGTGGATTTCACACTGTCGTCGCTCATAAGTTTATTAATATCAATGTTTTGAAATGTTTCTTTGAGCCATATTTGCACAGCCTGCGGCAAAATATTTGAAACATTAACATTGTGGGTATAATTTTTAATCATACCCGACACTTTTTCCATTTCTGCCGACACTGTTGGCTGAAGCAAAAAAATCAAACCTGTAATCACTCCGCCAACGACTAACAGCGTAATTATCACAGAAATAAGGCGATTTTTGATTTTAAGTTTGAATTGAAAAAATTCAACAATCGGATTAAGAATATAAGCCAAAAGCCAGCCCACAAGAAACGGCAATAGAACTGCACTCAAATGATTGATTAATAAATAAATACCTGCAACAATCAACACGCCAAAAACAACTCTGACAACGCGGTCGAAAGTTATCAGATTTTTTATATCAACTATATTTTTATCCAATTTTTTTGTCATTTCTTTTTTTACAAAAATACAAAATTTTGTTATCTTTCAACTAATTCTTTCACACAAACAACAACTGCGTTAAAATATAAATTGGCAGCAGTACGATTAGCGAAAATTTGAAAATATATGCAAAGAAACTCGGCATTGGTATATGATTTTCTTCGGCAATTGTTTTGACCATAAAATTAGGACCGTTGCCGATGTAAGTCATTGAACCAAAGAACACTGCGCCCACAGAAATTGCTTTGAGCAAATTTTCGGAAATTCCCGCAACCGCTGTTCCTACCAAAGGCAAACCTTGTGCAATACTGTGGAACGCCAAAGCGGTAGGCGCGTTATCCAAAAACGAACTCAACGCTCCTGCTGCGTAATAAAAATGCCATGCTTGCGTCAATCCCATTGAATGCGCATGTGTGTTGAGAAACAGCAAACAAGGAGTTATCGTTACAAAAATTCCTAAAAAAATCACCGCAACCTCAATAATTGGATGCCACGTGAATTTGTTCTGTTTGCGAACTGTTTTTTTTGTTAAAATTAAAGATAAAACAATTAAAAACACAAGCACAATTTCGCGCAACAACTTGATATACAGCGGCGCGTGTTCTGAAGTCATTGAAGGAAAATATTGTGGATTTATAAATGCCACAGCAGCAATCACGCCCAGTAAAAGCGCAAAATTAACATTTCCTTTTATGTGAATTGGCGTTTGTTCGCGCACGTCAGCAGAAATTGCCGCCCAACTTTCCTTTTTAAAATATTTACAATCAACAAAATAATAAATAGTAAGCAACATTGCGCCGGTAAAAAGCCATTGAGGCAAAAGATGCATAAACCACGAAAATTCCGCTCCGCGCAGATACAGCAAAAACAGCGGCGGGTCGCCAAGCGGGGTGAGCAAGCCGCCGCAATTTGCCACTGCCGCGATAAAAAACAAAACTGTGTGCGTTTTATATTCTCGTTGCTGGTTGGTAGTCAGCAATGGGCGAATGAGCAGCATTGCCGCGCCGGTTGTTCCCATAAATGATGCAAGAACATAGCCAATTCCCAAAAAAGCCGTATTGACCAACGGACGCGCAGTAATATCGCCGCCAAAATAAATGCCGCCCGTAATTACAAAAAGAGAGCAAAGTAAAATTATAAACGGGACATAATCGAACAAAATTTGATGTCCAACTGCGCTGCCAATTTGATTTGCAAACATAAAAATCACCACAGGCACACTTAAGGCGAGCGAAACGAGCAATTTGTTTTGATTGCCTCCCCACCATTTATCAAAAAAAAGCGGCGCAACGGCAATTACAATCAATTGAGCCGCAAATGGTATTAAAATCCAAACAGGAACTAACATTTTAAATTAAATTTTACGAATTATTATTTTCAAATAAAAGCGCAAAAATACAAATTTTATTTGATTTGTGAAAATATGTTTAATATTTTACAATATACATAAAATTATTTATCAGTAAGATTTTTTCAGGTATGAACAATTTTATCAGTAAATTGCTGTAATTTGCTGATAATCAATGTTTGTTCGGCACTGAGGCTCGAATCCCCCACCCCACAGCATTGATATAAATTTTCGGTATGCGTGTATAAAAATCTCTTGTGATTTTGTGAAAATATTTGTGAAAAAATATTTATATTTTAATTTTAAAGGCGCAAATTAGTAAAATTATTGTAACTTTGCCGAAATTTTTGAAAACGTATAAAAATTTATTTAAAAATGAAAACAAAGGTATTATTAATTTTAAGTTTTTCTGTGGTTTTAAGCGGATTTGTATTCGCGCAAAAGAACGACCCCGTTTTGATGACAGTTGGTAAAGACAAAGTGCAACTATCTGAATTTGAGTATCTTTACAATAAAAACAATGCCGGCAATGTTGCCGACAAAAAAACGCTGTCCGAATATGTTGATATGTTTGAACTTTTCAAACTGAAAGTGGCAGATGCCAAAGCGCACGGAATTGACACAACGCTTGCTTTTCGTACGGAATTGAAGCAATATCGCGACCAGTTGGCGCAGCAATATCTAACTGATGATGCGGCTCAGCAAGCAGTTGTGCGCGAGGCGTACAATTTTATGAAAGAAGATTTAGACGTGAGCCATATTTTGATTGCTCTATCGCCGCAGGCAACGCCAGCCGACACTTTGGCGGCATACAAAAAAGCGCTTGCAGCACGTACAGCCCTGAAAACAGAGCCTTTTGATTCTGTTGCAAAACGTTTTTCGGACGACAAAATGGTGCAGCAGAACGGCGGACATTTTGGCTGGCTGACGGCTTTTTCTACCATTTATCCTTTTGAAAAAGCGGCTTACGCGCTCAAAGCAGGCGAAATTTCACAGCCTGTACGCTCACAGGTTGGTTATCATATTATCAAAGTAAATGCACGGCGACCCGATGTCGGCGAAATTCATATTGCGCATATTTTTAAAACATTTGACAAAAATGATTTGGTAAAAAATCAGGGAAATGAAAAACTTATGGATTCCATTTATAATCGTTTGCTTGCAGGCGATGCTTTTGGAGTATTGGCAGTTAATTTTTCTGACGACAAAGCCTCAGGGCAAAACGGAGGCGAATTGCAGCCTTTCCACACAGGACAAATGATGCCGGAATTTGAACAGCAGGCGTTTGCTTTACAAAAAATAGGCGATATTTCAAAACCGTTTCAAACAGCATACGGATTGCATATTATAAAACTTTTGGGTAAAAAACCGCTCGGCTCTTTTGAGGAATTAAAACCTCAAATTGAACGCCAAATTCAACGCGATGAACGCTCTCAAGCAGGCAAAAACGCTTTTATTGCAAAACTTAAAGCGCAGTACAAACCTGTTGTGCTTTCGGAAAATCTGGCTGATTACTATACGTTTGTAAATACCGAAGGCGGCATGAATTATCCGCTCGACACTACGTTTTTCAAAAAAGTGGAAAATTTTAACAAACCGATTCTCAAACTTAATGGAAAAACCTACACGCAACGCGATTTGAACAACTTTATGCGCGTGTATTATATGACAAGAAAAACTTTGCCGCAGGATATTATTGTTGATAAAGTCAGCGAATTTGAAGGACGCAAACTCATTGAACTTGAAGATGTGCAATTGGAAAATAAATATCCTGATTTCAAAAATCTTGTGCGGGAATATCACGATGGAATCTTACTTTTCGATATTTCTAACAGCGAAGTTTGGGAACGTTCGCAAACCGATACAACAGGTTTGGTACAATTTTTTGCCAAAAATAAAGATAAATATATTTGGGAAAAACCGCATTTCAAAGGTACTGTCGTTTATTGCAAAGACTTGGAAATTTATCAAAGAGCATTGAAAATTTCACAGGAAATTCAGCCGTTTGAAAAAGAAGTTATTGCGCTGAACAAGGAAGGAGTGCAGGTTGTTCGTATTGAACGCGGACTGTTTGCTCAAGGCGATAATAAAGAAGTTGATAAACAAGTATTTAATAATTTGGAAAATTATGAACCCGATGCGCAATTTCCGTATTCCTTTGTTGTTGGGAAAAATCTTGGCACAATTCCCGAAGAATATACTGATGTTCGCGGACAGGTAACCGCTGATTATCAAGATGTTTTACAAGCCCAATGGGAGAAAAATTTGCGTGTGAAATATCCTGTTGCTGTTGATGAAAAAGTGCTGAAAATGATAAAGGAAAATTAATTGTTTTTAGAATAAAATTTATGTATAAAAAATATTTAATTGCTTGCGCGTCAATATTTTTGATAAGCGCAAACAATATTTTGGCACAAAAAAATATTATTGACGAAGTGATTTGGACTATCGGCGATGATGCAATTTTGCGTTCCGATGTTGAAGAATACAAAAAAGATGCACAGCGCAGCGGACAAACTATTGGAGCAGATGCCGATTGCACTATCCCAGAGCAAATTGCAATTCACAAACTTTATCTTCATCAGGCGCAGGTCGATAGCATTACCGTTGATAATAAAACTGTAACGCAGGAAACGGACAACCGTATGAACTATTATATTTCGCAAATCGGCTCGCGCGAACGTTTGGAAGCATACTGGGAAAAACCATATAACGCAATCCGCGAAGACATACAGCAAATGGTTCACGACCAAATGATTACCCAGCAAGTTCAACGCAAACTTGTGGAAAACATCAAACCAACGCCTGCCGAAGTGCGCAGATATTTTAACGGATTGTCGAAAGACAGTGTGCCGACAGTGCCGACAGAAGTGGAATTGCAGATTGTAAGTATTCAACCGCCGATTCCTGTTGAGGAAATTAACCGCACCAAAGAACGCCTGCGCGAATTTTCCGAGCGTGTAAATAGCGGAGAAACGGAATTTTCTATGTTGGCGCGGCTGTATTCCGAAGATATTGAAACTGCAAAACGCGGCGGCGAAACAGGATTTTTTGGGCGCGGAATGATGACGCCAGAATTTGCGAATACCGCTTTTAACTTAACCGACCCAAATAAAGTATCGCGGATTGTGGAAACCGAATATGGTTTTCATATTCTTCAACTTATTGAACGGCGTGGCGACCGAGTTAATGTACGTCATATCCTGCTCAAACCGCGCGTAACAACCGAAGACCGCCAAAAAGCAATTCATTTGCTCGATTCTGTTGCCAATCAAATCCGCGAAGGGAAAATCACTTTTGAGCAGGCAGTTATGCGGTTTTCTACAGATAAAAATACCGCTCTCAATGCAGGATTGATGATGAACGGCAATACAGGCTCTTCAAAATTTGAATATCAACAATTGCCGTCGGAAGTGGCAAAAGTAGTTTATTCAATGAAAATCGGTGAAATTTCCGACCCATTTACAATGATTGACAACAGCACAAACAAGGAAACAGTGGCGGTGGTAAAATTGAAATCACGTACAGAAACGCACAAGGCAAACCTCACTGACGATTATCAACTGTTGAAAAATATTTACGAAAGTAAGCAGCAAAACGATTTTCTTAAAGATTGGATTGCCAAAAAGCAAAAAGAAACATACATAAGCATTGACCCCGCGTGGGTAAACTGCAACTTTCAATATCCGGGTTGGATAAAGAAATAAAAATAAAAATTCGCCATAACAAAGCCGACAATCTGAACAATAGATTATCGGCTTTGTGTGTTCCAAAAAAATAGTTTCAAATTGTAAATGTAACTTTTTATCGCCGTCTTTACATTTTTTTTTATATTATATAAAATTGATATGTTTGCCAAAAATTAAACAAGGTTTTACATTTTACACAAAAATTTAAACAGACTTTAAATTTTTGTGTAAATCATAACATCTTTTTATCAAACAACTGATTTTTAAATACTTAAAAATAAATTCAGGAAAAAGATACAAGACACATAATAAAAAAAATGACAAACAGAAAATTGTAAAATGGTAAATTATTTTTAATTTTGCACTTTTATTTTTCCATAAATATAAATGAAAGACGAAATTCAGATTTTTGTGTGCGGTTCGTGTGTGATTTCCGAAAATTCAAACGGCGAGACGGCGGCAGGCAACGGTGGTTACGGTGTTGTAATTTTGGTTAATGAACAGTGGGCAAATGAAATTTACGGCGGCTTTGCCAACACAACAAATGCGAGAATGGAAATGCGCGGCATTGCACAAGGTTTGCTTAACATAAAAAATCCGAGCAATGTAACCGTTTTTCTTTTGAATGGAAATATTATTGATACTTTTACAAAAGGCTGGCTCGAAAATTGGAAACACAATGGATTTAAAAAAATAAAAAATATTGAACTTTGGAAAGAACTTGACAAAATAATCGGCGAAAGCGGACACAATATCAAGTTTGAACGCGCCCAAAGTGTGAGAAATTCTGCCGAGTTTTTGCATGCCGAACAACTTGCAAAAACAATGGCGAACAAACAGAATTTGCCAAATGATTTGCCTGAGGAAACAATGTTTTTTTCTGCAAATGTACAAAATACAAACACAGAAATTAGTGATAATAAACCGATTATGGACAGTGTTTGCGTTGATGCTTCCACCAGCGGCAATCCGGGAGTTACTGAATACCGCGCTGTTGATACGCAAACGCGAAAAGTGATTTTCAACTATAAACTCGAAGAGGCAACTAATAATATAGGCGAATTTTTGGGAATTGTGCATACTTTGGCAAAGTTCAAAAACGAAGAAAAACCGCTGAAAATCATTTACAGCGACAGTCAAAATGCGATTTTGTGGGTTAGGCAAAAAGCGTGTAAAACAAAACTTGCGCTTAATGTTCGCAATAAGAAGACATTTGAAGTAATTGAGCGTGCTGTGAGATGGCTGAAAAACAACGATTTTGATACAAAAATTTTAAAATGGAACACCTCCCTTTGGGGTGAAATTCCTGCGGATTATGGAAGAAAATAAATAAATCAATTAATATAAATTTTTAATTTTGAGAAAAATAAGAAATGATAAAATTTGCAATAATAGGGCAAGGACATATCGGAAGACGCCACGCCGAAATGATTCGCAGAAATAAGGACTCGCAATTAGTTGCCGTATGTGATATTCTGCCAAAAGAACAAACCGAAAATGCGGAAATTGAAGTGCCGTATTTTTCAAATATAGACGACCTGCTTGCCGCAGGGCTTGATATTGATGTTGTAAATATTTGTACGCCAAATGGTTATCACGCTGATTATTCGATTAAAGCCTTACGCGCAGGCTGTCACGTTGTGATTGAAAAACCAATTGCGATTACTAAAAAAGATGCGGAAAAAATTCTTGCTACTTCGCTCGAAATGTCGCGTCACGTGTTTTGTGTAATGCAAAACCGCTATTCGCCGCCTTCGGTTTGGCTGCGCGAGATAATGGACGAACGCCGATTGGGCAAAATTTTTATGGTAAAACTCGACTGTTATTGGAATAGAGATGAACGTTATTATGTAAAAGGCAATTGGCACGGCGACCAAACTCTCGACGGAGGAACGCTTTTCACGCAATTCTCTCATTTTATTGATATTATGTATTGGCTTTTTGGCGATATTACAAATATTCGCGGCAATTTTGCCGATTTCAACCACAGGAAACTTACCGATTTTGAAGACAGCGGCTCGGTTACTTTCGATTTTATTAACGGCGGAATGGGGACGCTCAACTATTCTACATCGGTTTGGGATACAAATCTTGAAAGTTCAATCACAATTATTGGAGAAAAAGGCACGATAAAAGTTGCGGGGCAATATATGAACGAGGTTGTGTATTGCCACGTCAAAGATTATCAAATGCCAGAATTAGCACCGTCAAATCCGCCAAACGATTATGGAGCGTATAAAGGCTCGGCGCAAAATCATCATTATGTTATTCAAAATGTTGTGGAAAAACTTACAGACAAAGGTACAATAAGCACAAATGTTTTGGAAGGAATGAAAGTGGTTGATATTATTGAACGAATTTATCAAGTGCGCGATAATCAGTGGAGAAAGAGCGTTTGATTATTGAAAGATAGAAGTTGTGAGGAAAATGGAATTAATTGAAAATTTTTATTTATAAAATATTTTAATATGAAAAAGATAATTTTTATATCAGTTTTTGTAATGCTGGTTTGCGCGGGCAAAGTTTCGGCGCAGTTTGGAGTGAATATTGGTTATGCGCTTAATTCTATAAATTACACCAATTTTGGCGGAAAGCAAAATATGAACGGCTTTTCGGCGGGGTTGAGTTACGATTTGCGAATTAAAGACGAGTGGAATATTTTTACAGGGCTGACTTACAGCCAATTTGGTAGAAAAAACACCGAACGTTATGGTTTGGGAGTAGAGACAGATTCTTATAAGCACGGCTTTTTGGATATTCCAATTCATGCAGCTTTTGTAATGGAAGTGCTTGACGATATGAATATTTCTGTTGAAGCGGGTCCGAAACTTTCTTACGCGCTTTTTGGCACGCAAACTGCAACATTACCCAACGGCAGCACAAAAGAAAATATTTACGACAAAAAAAATAATATTTCGCCTTTCAATGTGCTTGCAGGTTTTGGAATAGGAATACAATACAACCATTTGCGCTTTAAAATGGGTTACGATTTCAGTTTGTTAAATCAATACAGCGGTATTGGAAATGCAAGAGCCAGCCACGGCGGACTTTCGATTTCATTAGGATATATATTTTTCAGAAAATAGAAAATAGAAGTTAGCAGGTTGAATTTTTTTTAAAATTAAATTTATGACAAAAATAATTGCCCCTTCAATTCTTGCAGCCGATTTCAGCAATTTGCAGTCGGTTTGCGGCATGCTCAACAGTTCGCGTGCCCAATGGGTGCATATTGATGTTATGGACGGCATTTTTGTGCCAAATATTTCTTTTGGTTTTCCTGTTTTAGAGGCAATAAAACGGCATATTATCAAAGAGTTGGACGTTCATTTAATGATTCAAAATCCTGATAAATATATTGAACGTTTTGCCGCCGCAGGAGCAAACACTATAACTTTTCATTTGGAAACGGTTAATAATCCGTTGGCAACTGTTGAATTAATCCGCCGTTGCGGAGCAAAAGTTGGAGTTACGATAAATCCTAATGTGCCTGTGGCTGCGCTTACGCCTGTTATTAAACATGTGGATATGGTGCTGCTGATGTCGGTTTTTGCAGGTTTTGGCGGACAAAAATTTATTCCTGAAACATTTGAAAGAATTGCACAACTCAAAGAAATCGGCAAAAAACACAACGCCGACTTTTTGATAGAAATTGACGGTGGGATTGATTTAAATATTGCGCCAAAACTTTTTGCAGCAGGAGTTAATGTACTTGTGGCGGGCAGCAGTATTTTTAATTCGCAAAATCCAATGAAAACGATAGAGGAAATGTTGGGGGAATGAAGTCAGAAGATTGAAGATTAAAGTTGTAAGTAAAAAAAATATCTGTAATTATTATTTAGAATTTATATAATAAAAATGAGAACAACGATTATTGATTTGCTCAATGCGAGCGTAGAAAATTTTAGTGAAAAAACTTTCCTTTGGGAAAAAACCGACAATGCGTTTGAGCCGCTGACTTTTGCCCAAACCAAGGAAAAAGTTTATCAGTTGGCATCGGGACTGCTGAATTTGGGCGTAGAAAAAGACGACAAACTTGCAATTCTTTCCGAAGGCTGCAATAATTGGATTATCGGCGAGTTGGCAATTTTGTATTTGGGTGCAGTTAATGTGCCGCTTTCAATCAAATTGGAAGAAACAAGCGACCTGTTTTTCCGCCTGAAACATTCCGACAGCAAATTTATTATCGTTTCGGGAACGCAACTGCGCAAAATCCGCACAATTATCAACGATTTGCCACAAATAAAAGCAGTTATTGTTTTTGACAAACCCGAATCCGACCTTGAAGGCAAAGAAATTTCGTTTGACAAAGTGATGGCTGACGGACAAAATTCGCTGAACAAAAACCGCGAAAAGATTAAAAAAATCGCTGCTGCTGTTTTGCCCGACGACCTTGCAAACATAAGTTACACCTCAGGTACAACAGCCGACCCGAAAGGAATTATGCTCTCACACCGAAATTACACAGCAAATGTGGAGCAGGCAATGTCGCTGATGAAAGTCTCAACTGATGATAGCAATTTGATAATTATTCCGCTCGACCATTGCTTTGGACATGTGGCAGGATTTTACTCTTTTATGAGTTTCGGCGCAAATGTGGCTACTGTTCAGCGTGGAAAAACTCCTGCCGAAGCATTGAAAAATATTCCGAAAAACATTAAGGAATTTCGCCCAACTGTTATTATGAGCGTGCCTGCGTTGGCAAAAAATTTTAGAAAAAATATTGAGACAAATATAAAATCAAAAGGTGAATTTACAGAAAAACTCTTTAACAGCGCGTTGAAAACTGCTTATAAATTCAACCGCGAGGGATACAACAAAAGCAAAAATCCTTTTACAAAAATTTTATTAAAAATTTATGATAAAATACTTTTCTCCAAAGTGCGCGAAGCCTTTGGCGGACGATTGGGCTTTTTCATTGGCGGAGGCGCATTGCTCGACATTGAATTGCAGCGGTTTTTCTATGCAATAGGAATACCGATGTTGCAAGGCTACGGACTTTCTGAAGCCACGCCGATAATTTCTGCAAATTCACTTGACCGCCACAAACTCGGTTCTTCGGGATTTTTGGTAAAAAATTTGGAACTGAAAATTTGCGACAGTCAGGGCAAAGAACTTCCGCTTGGCGAAAAAGGCGAAATAGTTGTGCGCGGCGAAAACGTGATGCTCGGCTACTGGAAAAACCCAAAAGCGACTGCCGAAACCATTAAAGACGGTTGGCTTTACACAGGTGATATGGGTTATATGGATGCGGACGGATTTCTGTATGTTGTGGGCAGGTTTAAAAGTTTGCTAATAGCATCGGACGGCGAAAAATACAGCCCCGAAGGCATTGAAGAATCGCTTTGCGACTGTTCACCGTATATAGAACAAGCCGTTTTGTACAACAGTCAAAGTCCTTACACATCTGCACTGCTTGTTCCCGACAAAGAGCAACTGAAAAAATATGTAAATAAACAGGGACTTGATTTTAACACTCAAGAAGGCAAAATTGCTGCACTCAAACTTATTCAAAGCGAAATTGACGCTTACAAAAAAGGCGGAGAACACGCAGGCGAATTTCCTGAACGCTGGTTGCCTGCTGCAGTAGCAATTATCAGCGAGCCGTTTACCGAACAGAACGGACTTGTGAACAGCACAATGAAAATCGTACGCGGCAAAGTGGAAAAACGATATGCCGACCGCCTTGCAGCCCTTTATCAACAGGGAGCAAAAGATATTTGCAATGAACAGAATTTGAAAAACATGTAATAAAAATATGAATGAATTATTTTCAATAAAAGGAAAAGTTGCCGTTATCACAGGCGCAGGAGGCGTTCTCGGCGGCAGCATCGCAAAACATTTTGTGGCGCAGGGAGCAAAAGTAGTTATTCTTGATATTCGTCAGGAACAACTTGAAGCACGCATCGCCGAACTTCAACAAATGGGCGGCGAAGTGATTGGAATGATTGGCAATGTGCTTGACATTGCTATGCTCGAAAATGTTGCTGCCGATATTGTGGCAAAATGGGGACGCATTGATATTTTGCTCAATATTGCAGGCGGAAATATGCCTGGGGCAACGCTTGAGCCTTCTCAACCTGTTTTTGATATGAAAATTTCTGATTGGGAAAAAGTTACCAATCTCAATATCAACGGAACGGTTTATCCTTGCCTTGTTTTTGGCAAAATTATGGCAGAGCAGAAAAGCGGCTCAATTGTAAATGTATCGTCAATGGCGGCATATAGCGCTATAACCCGCGTACCCGGATATTCGGTTGCAAAAACAGGAATTGCCAACTTTACACAATGGCTCGCTGCCGAAATGGCACTCAAATTTGGCGACAAAATACGCGTGAATGCTATTGCTCCCGGATTTTTCATCGGCGACCAAAACCGCGCCGTATTGATAAATCCCGACGGCTCGCTTACCGAACGAAGTCAAAAAGTACTTGCCAAAACTCCTATGCGTCGCTTTGGCGATATTGCCGAACTAAATGGAACGGTACAGTTCCTTTGTTCCGATGCCGCGAGTTTCGTTACAGGCGCAATAATTCCTATTGATGGTGGCTTCAGTTCTTTTAGCGGAGTGTGAAATTATAAAAACGAGCCTCCCCTAACCACTCCAAAGGAGGGGGAATTTCATTCTCCTTTTGGAGACAGACAGGAGATGAGGTGGAATTTTTTTTATAGCACAATATTTGTAGTAGTATAAAAATAATAATATTAATAAGCTTAATAACCTGAGTTTTGGATAAGAAATTTCATAATTTATTGATATTCAATTTGTAAATTCGCCGTAGGCGATTAATATCAATAGAAAATAAATCAATATCTTTTTACATTGTCTTGAATTGTATTCTATTGATATATAAGCCCTAACGGGCTATTCCTTATCCAAAATTCAGGTTAATAGATTTCAATGTTGGTAGTCATTCTTCCAAAAACAAGTATTATATTTGCATTTGCAAAAAGCCTGCTAAAATAGTCAAAGAAATGTATTTTGTTACTCGTTTGTTACCGCTCACTTGTAATTAGTGAGCTTGTTTATTTATATTCAATGAGTTATGTGTTATGATATGCTTTTATCCGCTTACGAGGTCGTCAAATTTACCTTGTGCAACAAATAAGTTAAGCCCACACAAACCTGTGAACATTTAACTTATCCTTGAATATTTTTGAAACTTCCTGATTTTTCAGAAAACAAGAATCCAGCAAACTGCTATTTTTATATGTTTATAGTTGCTCGTTAGCACTGTTTTTTTGTTCATTTTAATTATCTTAAAATTTCACGCTGCAAACATAATATATTTTTTTTGAAATAATAAAATATATGAATTATTTTATCTAAATTTTACAGCGATTTTAAAATTGTTATTTATAATTTTTCGATTATAAATAACATTATTCCAGCCCGTAATCCTTAATTTTTCGGTAAAGCGTGCGCTCCGAAATATTGAGTTCATCGGCGGCGGGTTTGCGTCTGCCGCGATATTTTTCGAGTGTTCGAGCAATCATTTGCTTTTCCATATCATCTAAAGTCATTGGCTCATCTACAACTTCATCTTCCTGATATTCAACATCTTGAAAATCATTTTCCTTGTCAAGTTTTATGAAATTTGTATTTTGAACAGGCAAAATATCAGGAGTAACGGTTTTATGCGGCTGAACAAGTTCCGAAAAACTTATATCTTTCTGATTTTTAACAGGTTGTATTGTCCCTGTTTGGTGGATAATTTGTTTCAAATCGGTAATATCCTTGCGCATATCAAAAAGAATTTGGTACAAAATTTCGCGCTCACTGCTAAAATCTTTTCCGTTGTGCATTGATAGCAAGGCAGGAAAACGTTCGGCATCTTCATTTGGCAAATAATTATGCAAAATAGCCGCCGAAATTTCTCTACTATGCTCAATTACAGATATTTGTTCGGTTAGGTTTTTCAATTGGCGCACATTTCCGTTCCAGCGGTAATTTATCAAAATCTGCTTTGCATCGTCTGTCAGGCGAATTGGCGGCATTTTATATTTTTCCGAAAAATCAAGTGCAAAACGCCTGAAAAGCAGTTCAATATCTTCTTTTCGCTCGCGCAAAGGCGGTACAAAAACAGGAACGGTATTGAGGCGATAATAAAGATCTTCGCGGAAACGTCCGTCTATCATTGCTTGCTGCATATTCAAATTAGTTGCTGCAACAACTCGTACATCAGTTTTTTTGATTTCTGACGAGCCAACGCGAATATATTCGCCGCTTTCAAGAACGCGCAAAAGGCGAACTTGCGTTGCCGCCGGCAGTTCGCCAACTTCGTCAAGGAAGATTGTGCCGCCATTAGCTTCTTCAAAATAACCTTTACGGTCGGCAGTTGCACCTGTAAATGAGCCTTTTACGTGTCCAAAAAGTTCGCTGTCAATTGTACCTTCGGGGATTGCGCCGCAATTTACGGCAATATATTTTCCGTGTTTTCGCATACTGAAATGATGAATTATTTGCGGAAAAAATTCTTTCCCTGTACCGCTTTCGCCCTGCACAAGCACCGAAAGGTCGGTTGGCGCAACCTGAACGGCAACATCAATGGCTCGGTTCATCTGTTCTGTATTTCCAATAATGCCAAAACGCTGTTTAATTGTTTGAATTTCTGATGTTTGCATTGTAATAAATATTTATAATTCCAAGTTCCATATTTTTAAATATTAAATATTGAATATAAAACTTGAAATTGAAAGCGCAAAAATACTGTTTTTTTTTATCATTATGACAAAATGGCAGAAAGTTTTTTATAAAAAAATCAGTTTTTATTTTTTAGTTAATAATTTTTTTTATACCTTTGCAGCCCGAAAAAATTCAGGGCGTAATCTCTGACAGCGAAATCTTGTCTGTGTATATTGCGCATTGTATAACATTTTAATTATCAATAAAATAAATGGACTTAATTAAAGTAGCCGAAGCGGCTTTTGCGGTAGAAACAAACTTTCCAAAATTTCAAAGTGGCGACACTGTTACAGTTGCTTACCGCATCAAAGAAGGCAACAAAGAACGTATTCAGGAGTTTCGCGGCGTTGTGATTCGTATTTCAGGTCATCAGGACAAAAAACGTTTCACTGTACGCAAGATGTCGGGCAATGTGGGCGTGGAACGCATTTTCCCAATGGATTCGCCTTTTATCGACAGCATTACAGTGAACAAATTTGGTAAAGTTCGCCGTGCAAAACTGTATTATTTGCGCAATTTGACGGGCAAAAAAGCACGCATCAAAGAACGCAGAGTAAAATAATGTTTATTTTTCTTTTTAGTGGAATATAGAAACCGATTTTTACATTTTGTACAAATCGGTTTTTTGTTTATTTTTGCAAAAGATTTTTCTAAAACTGACCTAAAAAAATGCAAAGTTCTGAAATTCAAATCGGCACGCTGACAATGGGCGGAAATTCGCCCGTGCGCGTACAAACGATGGCAAACACTGACACAAACGATATTGCAGCATCGGTGGCGCAGGCAATTAGAGCAATTGAGGCAGGTGCGGAACTTGTTCGTTTTACAACGCAGGGAATGCGCGAAGCCGAAAGTTTGGCACAAATTCACAAACAAATTCGTGCTGCAGGATACATTACGCCGCTTGTTGCCGATGTGCATTTTACGCCTGATGTTGCCGATTTTATTGCGCAATATGTTGAAAAAGTGAGAATTAATCCTGGTAATTATGTTAAAAGCATTAAGAAAAAAGGCGATATTTCGGATTATACCGATGAAGAATTTTTTGCAGAACGCGAACTTTTGCGCCAGCGTTTTGTACGTTTTCTAAATATTTGCAAAAAACATAATACGGCAATTCGCATCGGCGTAAATCACGGCTCGCTCTCGGAAAGAATGGTGAATCGTTATGGCGACACGCCGCTTGGAATGGTTGAGTCGGCGTTGGAGATGCTCGAATTTTGCCGAGAAGAACATTTTGAAAAAGTTGTTGTTTCGTTGAAATCGTCAAATACAGTGCTTATGATTAAGGCTGTGCGTATGCTGGCTGCGCGAATGGAAGAAAAAGATTTTCATTTTCCGCTGCATTTGGGCGTTACAGAAGCAGGAGACGGCGAAGATGGACGAATAAAATCGGCGATTGGCATTGGCTCGTTGCTCGTAGATGGAATTGGAAGCACAATTCGCGTATCGCTGAGCGAGCCGCCTGAGAATGAAATTCCTGTCGCTTACGCAATTTTGCAGGCTGCACGCTTGCGAATTACCAAAACAGAATATATCTCCTGCCCTTCGTGCGGACGGACACTGTTCGATTTACAAACGGTCATTGCCAAAATTAAAGAAAAAACATCGCATCTTGTCGGGCTGAAAATCGGAATTATGGGCTGCATTGTCAATGGTCCGGGTGAAATGGCTGATGCCGACTATGGTTACGTGGGCGCAGGGCGCGGATGCGTGAGTCTGTACAAAAAACAAATTTGCGTATGCAAAAATATCCCCGAAAGTGATGCTGTTGATGCCCTGATAAAGTTAATTAAAGAAAATGGCGACTGGAAAGAAAAGCAATGAAAATAGATATTATATCCAATTAAAACAATATGTGTCTGAAAATCAATAAATCTATCGCTCGGTAGAAATTGAAATTCCGCTACAAATTGCAAGCCGTAGGTTTGCAACCTCAAACAATATTGAATACAAAATAGAACAATTGAAAAAAGTCAAACGGTAATTTGTAAATAAATTTGTACTTTTGCAAAAATTTTCGTAAAAAATGAGTTTGGAAACAGAGATACAACGTCGCCGCACCTTTGCCATTATCAGCCACCCCGATGCAGGAAAAACTACTTTAACCGAAAAATTGTTGCTTTTTGGAGGCGCAATTCACGTGGCGGGTGCGGTAAAATCGAACAAAATACGCAAAACCGCCACTTCCGACTGGATGGAAATTGAAAAACA
>JGI20171J14444_1000247_pt1 | contig 17445 bp, 16 predicted proteins | sample TergutNc150P4_FD_14444 | JGI IMG/M metagenome (IMG submission 14444) | reverse complement strand
GAAGACGGCTCGTACAAAAAAATTCCGCAACTTGGAAATGTTATAATCGAAGACGATGTTGAAATCGGCGCAAATACTACTATTGACCGCGCAACTATGGGCAGCACAATTATCAGGCGGGGAGTAAAACTTGATAATCTTGTTCAAATTGCTCACAACGCCGAAATTGGCGAAAATACGGTTATTGCCGCTCAAAGCGGTGTGGCTGGCTCAACAAAAATTGGGAAAAATTGTATGTTTGCAGGTCAGGTTGGCGTTGCAGGACATTTGACTGTTGCAGACGGCACAATTTTAGGCGCGCAAACGGGCGTTGCAGGCTCGATTAAAACTCCAAACTCTGCATATCAAGGTACGCCCGCTGTATCTGTGGGCATTTTCCGCCGCTCATCAGTAGTTTATAAGTCGCTGTCGGAAATGCAAAACACCGTTTTTAAACTCGAAAAACAAATTAAAGAATTAGAAGAAAAATTGGCAAAACAATAATTGCGCGAAGGCGCGAAAGGACGAATGGGGAAATAAACGACCTTTTGTGCTTTCGCCTTTTTACACTTTCGCGCTCATTTCTTTTTAGGTAAGGCGTAAAATTCAGGCACGTTTTTTGCCGAAGAAATAGCCGAAAATTTTAATTAATAAAAAATAAATAAAATGATGAAAAAGTATATTTTTTCTGTAGTGTTTGTGTTCACGTTTTTTTCGTGTGCAGAATTAGCGCAAGTTGCCAGCACTGTTGGAACAGGGTTGCTCTCAGGCGGAGCGGTAAGTAACTCCGACAATGTGGCAGGGCTGAAAAACGCCTTGAATTTGGGAATCGAAAGCGCAGTTGCCAATTTGGGCAAAACAGACGGTTTTTTGACCGATGCAGCGTTGAAAATTTTGCTGCCGCCTGAGGCGCAAAGCATCGTGGATAACATCAAAATTATTCCCGGCGGACAAGACCTTGTAAATAAGGCAGTTAAATCGCTCAATGCGGCGGCTTCGGACGCAGTAAAATCTGCTACGCCAATTTTCACAAGCGCAATAACAAGTATGTCGATTGCCGACGGTGCGCAAATTCTTTTCGGTGGAAAATCGGCGGCTACCGATTATCTTAAAAACAGAACTTACACACAGTTAACCGCCGCTTTCGCTCCAAAAGTAAACAATTCGCTTGGCAAAAAACTTATTGGAGATACCTCAACTTCGCAGGCGTGGAATTCGCTCACAAGCGCATATAATAAAGTTGCGGAAACGGCTGTCGGCGCGGTTGCAGGAATGAAACCTGTAAATGTGAATCTTGAGCAATATGTTACGCAAAAAGCGTTGGACGCGCTTTTTGTGAAAATTGCAGATGAAGAAAATTCAATTCGCACAAATCCGCAAGCGCGGGTTAACGACTTGTTGCAGAAAGTTTTTGGACAATTGGATAAAAAGTAATTGACAAAAATAAAATTGATTAATTGATGCGCGAAAATTCAGAAAAAAACTGAATTTTCGTGTTTTTTTTATACTTTTGCAAAAATAATTATAAAAATTAAATTTATAATTTTTTTGGATAATCTTTAACAATTTTAAAAATGAATATTATAGACCGCTTTTTGAAATACGTCAGTTTTGAAACCACATCTGACGAAAGCTCTAATCAAACACCGAGTACGAACGGACAAATGGTTTTTTCAGAATTTTTGGCAGAAGAATTGAAAAACATTGGTTTGCAGGAAGTTGAACTCGACAAAAATGGTTATTTAACGGCTGTTTTACCCGCAAATTCTGAAAAATCTTTGCCTGCAATAGGATTTATTGCGCACGTTGATACAAGTCCCGATTCAAGCGGAAAAGATGTAAAGCCCTCAATAATAACAAATTACGACGGAAGAGATATTTTATTGAATAAAGAAAAAAATATCGTTCTTCAAACATCGCTTTATCCCGAAATTTTGCAATATTTGGGGCAGGATATTATTGTAACAGACGGAACGACGCTTCTCGGTGCAGACGATAAGGCTGGCGTTGCTGCGATTGTTCAGGCAATGGAATTTTTGCTTGCGCATCCTGAAATCAAGCACGGAAAAGTACGAATCGGTTTCACGCCCGATGAGGAAATAGGGCAAGGCGCAGATCATTTTGATGTGGAAAAATTTGGCGCAGATTGGGCTTATACTATCGACGGCGGCGAAATTGGCGAACTTGAATACGAAAATTTTAACGCGGCAGCCGCAAAAGTTACTTTCAAAGGGCTGAATGTTCACCCTGGTTATGCTTTTGGAAAAATGATAAATTCGATGCGCATTGCAGCGAAATTTATAAATATGTTGCCCGAAAATGAAACTCCTGAACGAACAGAGGGCTACGAAGGTTTTTATCATCTTACAAATATTAGCGGCGATGTAGAAACAACCACTTTAAATTATATCGTCCGCGACCACGACCGCAACCGTTTTGAACAGCGCAAAAAAGAAATGCAAAATCTTGTAAATCAAATAAATGCAGAATTTGGTAAAGACACGGCAATGCTTGATTTGCGCGACCAGTATTATAATATGCGGGAAAAAATTGAACCCGTTATGCACGTTGTGGAACTTGTGGAAAAATCAATGCGCGAACTTGATATTAAACCAAATGTTAAGCCGATTCGCGGCGGAACAGACGGCGCACGGCTTTCGTTTATGGGTTTGCCCTGTCCGAATATTTTTGCAGGCGGACATAATTTTCACAGCCGATTTGAATATCTTCCAATTCAATCTATGGAAAAGGCAAGTGCGTTGATTGTCAGGATAATAGAAAATATTGAAAAATTTTAATAAATTATAAATTTTAATTTAATGAAAAAAGAAGAAGAAGAAATTCCCGTTTATGACGATGATGAATTGATAAAATTCACCTTAAATCTCGTCCCCGACGAGTACAGAAAGCGCATTGATGAAGATAAAATTCAATGGGTGCTTGATGTAGTTTATGATTACTACGACGAAAAGGGATACATGGACGATGAAATTGTAGAAGAGGCATCGATAGACGAGGAAGAAATGTTTAAATACATTGAGAAAGCCGCAAAAAAAGATAAAATCGACCTTACAGGCGAGGAAATCAAATTCATACTCGACTGCGAATACGATTACGGAGTATCAATCGGCGTTTATTCCGAGCAATGATATATTTTTTGCTTTTTGGAATTGTTTGGCTCGCGGCGTGGCTGCCGTTGCGGGTGTTGTATTTATTGTCTGATGTGGCGTATTTTATTGTATTTCATTTAGTTAAATATCGCCGAAAAATTGTTTTTCAAAATTTAAAAAATTCTTTTCCTCAAAAATCAGAAAAAGAACTACATAAGATTGAACGCCGTTTTTATCATTTTTTTTGCGATATGTTTGTTGAATCAATAAAAAAAATGCACATGTCGGAAAAACAGATTCGGCGGCGGTTTGAATACGCAAATCAAGATGCTGTGTTGCAGCAATTAAACGCAGGGAAAAGCATTATTCTGATGACTGCGCATTTTGGCAATTGGGAATGGTTTTCGAGTTTTACAACGCATATTTCGGAAAAATTTCGCGTGGCGCAGATTTATAAGGCGCTGCACAGTAAAGGTTTCAACCGTTTTATGCTTTTGTTGCGTTCAAAATTCCATACGGTAAATATTGAAAGAAAAACTTTATTACGCCAAATGTTAAAAATGCATTCTGATGGTATTCCTACTGTGTACGGTTTTCTAAGCGACCAAAGTCCGCGCTCAAGCGATGCGGAAAAAGTTGGCGTTTATTTTCTCAATCAAAAAACGCCAATTATTTTTGGTGCGGAAAAAATTGCGCAAAAATTAGATTATCCTGTTTTTTATGGAAGGATAACGTGTAAAAAACGTGGCTATTATCATTGCGAATTCATTCCCATTACGCTTAAACCTAATGAATTGGGCGAATTTGAAATTACAAAACAATTTATGCACTTACTTGAGAACGACATTTGCCGCCAACCTGAACTTTGGCTTTGGACGCATAAACGATGGAAATTTGCAAGCAGAAATTTTAAAATTATTTGAAATATTGCAGTCATTAAAAATGCTTTTTTACAAATTAAAATAAATATCTCACTCTTAATTAAATGAATTTTTGAAACTTAACCTAAAAAATATCAAAAAAATGAAAACCAAAATCTTTCTGTTTATCTTCACTGTTTCGGTTTTTGTGTCGTGTGTGAGCAAAAAAGCGAACGAGCAATTTACTGAAAATCTTTCAATTAACCTGTCAGGTGTAAATTTCAATTTGGACAGTATTGATTTGAATGCGAACATCGACAGTTTGTCTTTGCAGGATTTGCGCCTGCTGCGCAATGCGGTGTATGCAAAATACGGTTATCTGTTTATGGAAGCCGATGTGCGCAGTTTTTTCAGCGCAAATATGAAAACTTACGATTCGCTTATGTATGCGCGTTGGGAATATGAAAGTTACAGCGAATACGAGTCGAATATTCCAAAAGTTGAGCCGCTGAAACTCACGTCAGAAGAAACTGATTTTGTTAAGCGCATAGATGAACGAATTGCGCTTTTGAAGCAAAATAATTTCGTGCAAAACGGCGATTACCGCTTGGCAAATGTTAAAAATATTGTAAATTTATTTCAATTCAAGGATATTTCTTCGGAATTTTTGCAAAAATTATCTGAAAATAATATGGTAATCACGCAAAGTGCGAATATTCAACTTTTTAATATTTATGAAGAAAACGATTACCGCCAAGTGCCGAATTTTGTTACTACCGATTTGATGTTGCAGGCATTCCATATGTATTTTTCCTATACTTTAAAATATTTGGAAACGAAAAAACTTATTAATATTGTGGAAAATCTTTGCTATTCAATTTATTCTAATTCAATGACTTATGCTAAAAATTCCACAGATGCGGATTTGCGGCAAACAGCCGAATACAATGCCGTTTTTTACGCTATTCCATATAGCATTTTGAGCGGCAAAACGCCTGAAATTCCGGAAAAATACAAAATAATGTTCAACACTGAATTGAAAAATATTGAAAAACAGGAAGATAACCCCAGCGAATTTTTGGATTTTCTTGATGCTAAATTTCCTTACAGCCAGTTCAAGCCGCGCGGACATTATACGCGCACAGAAAAGTTGAAACATTATTTTTCGGCAATGCAATGGCTGCAACTCGCCGTTTATTGCCGCGAAAAATCCGAGCAACTGAAAAATGCAGTTTTTGTTGCCGCGCTTTTGAACGAAAAAAATCAAATGAAATCGTATAATGCTGTGTATGAACCGATTGAGTTTCTTATTGGCGAATCCGACAATCTTTCTGTTATGGATATTGCCAATTTTTTGAAAAACAATAAAATAGAAAATCCTGCCGCCGCTTTGCAAACGGAAAATATTGCAAAAGTTAATGAAATGTTAATTGAAGTTGCAAAAAACCGCAACGCCATCAGTCCGATAATTGAAATATCGTGCCACGATAAAATAAATTTTATGCCTGCACGCTATTTAGTTGATAATGAAATTATTAGCAAATTAGTTGATGTTAATGCGAATGCCAAACGCGCTTATCCCAAAGGTTTGGATATTTTTGCCGCTTTCGGCTCAAAACCTGCGATGGATATTTTAGTAAATACTTATAAAGAACCGAATAATTGGGCGGATTTTTTGCCGAATATGAATAAATTGCAGCAAAAATTTAAAAATTATGATAAATGGAACGTTTCAGTTTACAACAAATGGATTGAAAGTTTGCTGGCGATGCAAAAAACCGACAAATCGTATCCCGATTTTATGAAATTGCCCTCTTGGGATAAGAAAAACCTGAATACTTCGCTTGCCTCGTGGGCAGAATTAAAACATGATGCAATTCTGTACTCTGAACAGCCAATGACGGCAGAATGTGGTGGCTTTGACCCACCAGACCCGATTTGCGTGGGTTATGTTGAGCCTAATATTAATTTTTGGAATAAGTTCAAAGAATTGATTTCTTTGACGGATAAAATGTTGAGAAAAAATAATTTGATGACCGAAGACCTCGAAAACCGCACAAATCAATTGAAAGAATATGCCGATTTTTTACTCAATACAAGCAAAAAAGAACTTAATAAACAAAAACTTACCGACAGTGAATATAATACAATTGAAAAAATGGGCGCGTCTATTGATTATTTTACTTTATCGGTAATTGACCCAGATGCAGAATATACGGGCTATTGGGATAATGTACAGGGAGCAGACAAATCAATTGCAGTTGTTGCCGATATTTACACGCGCAATATTTTAGGTTGCAACAAAAGCGGCATTTTACACGAAGCCACAGGCAAGGCTAATAATATTTATGTGGTGGTGGAAATCGAAGGAAGTCTGTATCTTACCAAAGGCGCAACTTTCAGTTATTATGAATTTGTACAACCTCTAAATACGCGGCTCACAGACGAGGAGTGGCAGCAAAAACTTGAAAGCAAGGACGGCATTCCGCCATTTCCGGTATGGATGAATGATATGATTTTGAAAACAAAAGACGACCCGAAAGTTGATGAAAGAGTTTTTTACAGTTCGGGGTGTTAAATGCCTCACTATCACAATCCATAATTGCCCGTAGGGCAAAATATGAATAACCGTATGTGAAGCGTAGCGGAACTTACGGCAAGCGACACAGAGAACCACCACAGGCTTACGCCTGCGGTTATTCACATAACGCTATAAATGGCTTAATATCAATAAATTTCAATGAAAAATAAGCGCGGCATATTTTTGTGTTTATGTTTGATAATATTTTTTTCCTGCAATAAAACCAACGATACGCTGACCGTTTGTTTTACAGGCGATTTGCTGCTCGACAGGGGCGTGCGCCAACAAATTGAATTTCACGGCACAGACGCGCTTTTCAGTAACGTTGCACCGTTTTTCAAGTCCTGCGATGCGGTGGTTGTAAATTTGGAATGCCCTGCAACAGAACGAAATACGCCCATAAATAAACGGTTTATTTTTCGTGCAGAGCCCAAATGGCTGCAATCGCTCAAAAATGCAGGAATTACGCACGCCGCTCTTGCCAACAATCACACTAACGACCAAGGACGGCAAGGTTTGAAAGATACTTATAATAATTTGAAAATCAACGATTTAATTCCAATAGGCGCAGGTAAAAATACCATAGAGGCAGCCAAACCTATAATTATAAAAAAAGGAAATATTAAAGTCGCAGTTTTTAATTCGGTCATTGTTCCTTTGGAAAATTGGGTTGTTTTGCCTGACGAATTTTCGGTTAATCAACTGTCGGTAAACGAATTGTGTGAAAAAATAAGATATTTCAGACAGAAAAATAAAAAGTGCTATATCGTTGCTGTGCTGCATTGGGGCGTGGAATACAGCCCGCTTCCCACTGCCGACCAGCGTTTTGAAGCGCACAGTTTGATTGATGCAGGGGCAGATGTGGTTATCGGGCATCATCCGCACGTTGTCCAACCGATTGAATATTACCAAAATAAGCCGATTTTTTACAGTTTGGGCAATTTTGTTTTCGACAGTAAAAAGCCGGCTGCAAATGAAGGAATTTTGGCAAAAATTATTTTTAATGAAAAAGAAGTCAAAACAGAAACTCAAAAATATATTATCAAAAACTGCAAACCATTTATAATTGATTGAAAATTAAATAATTGCATAAATCTTTATTTTACAAAAAAATAAATTGAAAAAAGCGAATTTTAATATTATTTTTATCGTTCTGTTGTTTTCATTTGCCTGCAACAATCAGATTAACAACAAATTTACGTTTGAAAACGGAAAAGAACGCATCGCCCTGTCGCTTGAAAAGAAAGGCGACAGCATATATGATTTGAAAATGGAAATTTTTGACAGCAGAAAGGCGGTTTTTTCAGACAAATGGCGGTTAAATTATCCAGTGTATCGTTTTGATTGCGAAGATATTAACAACGACGGATTGCCCGAAATTGCAGTCGGCGTGATAAAAACCACGCGCTACGACAGCGTTTATCGCAAGCGGCTGTTTATTTTCAAAATTTACGATGGAAAATACATTCGTCCGCTGTGGCTTGGCTCCCGCGTGGGCTATCCGTTAATTGATTTTCGGATTGTAGGACAAGGCAGCGACAAACGTTTCCGCACAATTGAGCAAAATGGCGAAAACAGTTTTGTGGTGGCAGAATATCGCTATGGCAGTTTCGGCTTGGAATGGATTTGTTATATCAAAAAAAATATTGACAAAAAAACTGCTGAAAAACTATTAAATGCAAAGTAGCAATTTCTTAAATTTTAAATAAATATCGATGATTTCAAACAATTTTGGCGAAATATTTTTTTCTGTAAATAAAAAAATCAAACACATTAGCGTAAAAATTTTGCCTGCTGGTTTGCAGGTAAATTTGCCCGTCGGCGTGTCGGAAAAAGAGGCATTGCGGTTTATTGAAACCAAGCGGACAGTAATTTTGAAAAAACAGCAAAAACTTCGCCAATCGCTTGACAATCAGTTAATTGTTTCGCCCGAAAAACCTTTAAAAACGCTCACTTTTACCGTTAAACCTATTGCTGCCGAGCGTACAGACGTGTTTTTTCTGCTGAAAAATAATATTTTAACAATAGAGTTTCCCAAAGGAAAAGATTGCCAAACAAGAGAAATGCAGAAAATTTTTTTCAATGGAATAAATTATTTTTTACGAAAAGAAGCAAAACGGCTTTTGCCCGCGCGGCTCAAATATCTTGCTGATGTGCACGGTTTTACCTTTCATAAAGTTACAATAAAATCTGCAACAAGCCGCTGGGGAAGTTGCGCACGCAGCAAAAAGAACATTTTACAAACGCAATATTCCATAAATCTGTCATTTTATTTATTGCTTACAACGCCGCAACTGATTGATTATGTGCTGCTTCACGAACTCTGCCACACGCGAGAGATGAATCATTCGCCGCGCTTTTGGCTGTTGATGGACAAAGTTACAAACGGTGCGAGCAAGGCTCTACGCGCCGAATTAAAAAAATATCAAATGCCGAAATTTTAACTTCCATTTTCCTCAATAAAATCTGTAATTTTTTTCATAGCGATATGATAAGAGGCTTTGAGTGCACCAATGGTTGTCCCTGTGATTTTTTCCATTTCTTCGTAAGTAATATCGTCAAAATATTTCATATTAAAAACGAGTCGTTGCTTGGTTGGCAGCGTTAAAATGGCTTTTTGCAGCAGTTCTTCCGCTTTGTTGCCGTCGAAATAATTGTCGGAAGTGAGATTTTTTAACATTTCATCTTCGTAATCGGTGTTTGCCATCGCTGCGCGTGCGTGTTTGCTTGTCAGAAAAGTTAGTGATTCGTTGGTGGAAATTCTGTAAAGCCAAGTGGAAAGCAGCGAGTCGCCGCGAAAATTATCAAGTCCGTTCCACGCTTTTAAAAACGTGTTTTGCAGCACATCATTTGTGTCTTCGTGGTTGAGCAACATTTTGCGAATATGCCAATAGAGCCGCTCCTGATACAGCGCAACCATTTGAGAAAAGGCTTTTTCGCGCTTTTTCGGGTCGGCGAGTTGCTGCTGCAACATAGTTTCGGAAATTGGCATTTGTATTGAATTTTTTTTGCAAAGATAGGTATATTGTACAATATACGCCATTATTTTACTATTTTTGTAAAAAATATCTTTTAAAGAAAATCAATGAACGATACTTTTTTAACGCTTAATGCACTTTGCGAAGGGATTTACAAAGAAAAGGGCAGCAAATTTTTATCTTTTGCAATGCCTGTTTGCGATGCTAAAACCGCAATGGAAACGGTAAAAGAATACCGCAAGCGGTTTTACGATGCGCGGCACGTTTGCTTTGCATTCAAAATCGGTACGGAAAAATCGGAAACCCGTGCAAATGACGACGGCGAACCGTCGGGTACAGCAGGACAGCCTATTTTGGGACAAATAAATGCTGCAAATCTTACAAATGTGCTGATTATTGTTGTGCGTTATTTTGGCGGCGTTTTGCTTGGCACAGGCGGGCTGCATCAAGCATACAAAACTGCTGCCGCCGATGCTTTGTTTAACGGCAAAATTATTGAGCAAATTATTGAAAATCAAATAAATATCGCATTTGAATATCCGATTTTAAACAGCGTTATGAAAATTGCAAAAGATTTTGATTTAAAAATAACAACTCTTAATTTAGAAAATAATTGCACTATGCAAATTGCGGTAAGAGAATCTCTTGCAGCAATTGTTACACAAAAACTTACCGAAACTAATGGAGTTGTTTTACAACATTAATCAACTCACCAAGGTTGGCAGTGAAAAGTTGTATTGAAACGGCTAACAGAATGACGCCGAAGAACTTACGAAAAATATAAATAACTCCGCGCCCAAGCTTTTTCTCAATTTTATCTGTCGATTTGAGCACAAAAAACACGATAATTATATTCAGCAGCAGCCCGACAATTATATTTTCTACCGAATAACTCGCTCTCAGCGAGAGCAAAGCCGTAAAAGATGCAGGTCCTGCAATCAGCGGAAATGCCAGCGGAACAATTGAAGATGCGCCCGCAGGACCATTATTATGAATAATTTCAATGTCCAAAATCATTTCGAGCGCATAAATAAAAATCACAATTGAGCCAGCCACCGCAAAACTTTCGATGCTCACATGGAACAGGTTTAACAACCATTTGCCCGCAAATAAAAACGCAAGCAAAATGGCAACCGAAACCAAAGTTGCGCGAATTGGGTGAATTATTTCGCCTTTTTGCTTGATACTCAAAATGATAGGCAACGAGCCTAAAATATCAATAATTGCAAAAAGAATAATGAAAACGCTAAAAATTGCTTCAATACTAAAATGCATAATTATTAAAAAAAAATCAAAATTTAAGATTTAATATGGTAGTTTCAAATACTACAACTTTATTTTGCAAAATTAGTAAAAAAAAGTTAATTTCCAAGTTCCAACTGATTTTTTACGAGGGTGAAATATTCGCTTTTGCTATGGAGAGTGGCATGGGGAGAGGCGGAATTTACCAAGCGGGAATGCCTACGGTATTCAAAATCCTGATTCTTAAATCAATAATATTTATTCTAAATAAACTCTAATATTATTCACCTAAAAAAATATTTTTTCTATCTTTGTAAAATAAAATCGCATTCACTACTTGAAACTGCTATTTTGATGGATAATTGATTTTTTTATGGTTATTTTATAAAAAAGTTTTATCTTTGCATTCTGTTTTTTTGATAAATTCAGAGATTTTTCACGGAGTTTAACGCACCTCTGCTCTGGCAAGGAAAAATCACAAGATAAAAATTGAATTTTTAGAGGTGTTCTTTATAATAAAATGAAAAAACACAATTTTAACGCGGGTCCGTCTATTCTTCCACGTGAAGTAATTGAAAAAACGGCGCAAGCCATACTTGATTTTAACGGTATCGGGCTTTCAATTTTGGAAATCAGCCATCGCTCAAAAGATTTTGATGCGGTTGTTGATGAGGCTGTCAGGCTGTTCAAAGAATTGTTGGATATTCCTGCGGGATATTCGGTGCTGTTTTTGGGCGGCGGCGCAAGTTTGCAATTTTGTATGTTGCCTTACAATCTTTTGGAAAAAAAGGCGGCTTATCTGAACACGGGAACTTGGGCGAGCAAAGCAATGAAAGAGGCGCGTGGATTTGGCGAAGTAGTTGAAGTGGCATCGTCAAAAGATGCAAATTTCAATTTTATTCCGAAAAATTATACAGTGCCGCAAGATGCAGATTATTTTCACATTACCACAAACAACACAATTTTCGGAACAGAAATTCGCGAAGATTTGAACAGCCCTGTAACTTTGGTGGCAGATATGTCGTCAGATATTTTTTCGCGTCCTGTTGATGTGTCGAAATATGGCTTGATTTACGGCGGAGCGCAGAAAAATCTTGCTCCTGCGGGAGTAACTTTTGTAATTGTCAAAGATGAAATTCTCGGCAAAGTTTCGCGCCATATTCCTGTAATGCTCGATTACCGCACGCATATAGCGGAAAATTCAATGTTCAACACGCCGCCTGTGCTGCCAATTTATTCGGCAATGGAAACTCTGCGCTGGCTCAAATCGCTCGGCGGATTGCAAGAAATGGAAAAACGCAATATCGCGAAAGCGCAAATACTTTACAATGAGATAGATAGAAATCGCTTGTTTGTTGGTACGGCAAAGGAAGAAGACCGCAGCCGAATGAACATTTGCTTTGTTATGAAACCTGAATATCAGGAACTTGAAGGCGATTTTCTGAAATTTGCGCAGGAACGCGGAATGGTTGGGCTTAAAGGTCATCGTTCTGTTGGCGGTTTTCGCGCCTCAACCTACAATGCGCTACCAATCGAAAGCGTACAAGCGCTTGTTGATTGCATGCAGGAATTTGAAAAAACACATTGATTTTGATTTGAAAGTTTTAGTATTTTTCAATAACGAAGAGAGGTGTGGTAATAAATGCTGCACCTTGCTTTTTTGAAATTTTAAAATTTTAATATATTACAAAATTTTTATTGTCATTTTTTATTAAAATATTATAAAAACAATAAATTAATTTTAAATTTTTAGTAAAAAAAATGTCTGTATATCAAACCATTACGCAAAATATTTCTGTCGGAAAAAAAATGCTTGCCGCTTTGCTTGACCCCGATGTCTTCGTCGGCAAGCGGCTGAGTGCGATGATTGACATTTTGCGCAGCAGCCCGCCCGATTTTGTATTTGTTGGCGGCAGCACTTCAAGCGAGTCAATGGAAAATTTGATTGGCGAGTTGAAAAACTCAATCACAACGCCTGTAGTGCTTTTTCCGGGAAATGCTTCGCAATTTGTTCCTTCGGCTGATGCGCTGCTTAATATTTCGCTTGTTTCGGGGCGAAATCCAGAATATCTTATCGGTCAGCACGTTGCCGCTGCGGTGGCAATCAAAAATTCGAGGATTGAAGTTATTCCAACCGCTTATCTGCTTATTGACGGCGGACGTGTCAGTTCCACCGAATATGTGAGCAATACGCGCCCAATTCCACCCGACAGAGTGAATATTGCGGTTTCTACTGCACTTGCAGGCGAACAACTTGGAATGCAGGCAATTTATTTGGAAGCAGGCAGTGGCGCAAAAACACCCGTGAGTGTAGAAATGATTGCATCTGTAAAACAACAAACATCTGTACCATTGATAGTTGGCGGCGGAATTTGCACTGCCGAACAAGTGTACAATGCTTTTGCTGCAGGCGCAGATTTGGTTGTTGTTGGAAATATTTTGGAAAAAACGCCGCAAAAGATTTTAGAATTTAATAATTTAAAGATTTAAAAAAACAAAATTTTTAACAAAGAAATGGCTCAAAAACAGATGAAATCGCTTGCCAAAGACACTGCTATTTACGGAGTTAGCACAATTGTTGGCAAATTTGTCAATTGGCTGCTTGTGCCGTATTATACGCACGTTTTGGCGCAGGCGGCAGACTATGGGATAGTTACCAATCTTTACGCATGGACGGCTCTGCTGTTGGTTATTTTGACTTATGGAATGGAAACAGGGCTTTTTCGTTTTATAAACAAAGAAACTGAATCGCCCGAACGGGTTTATAGTACGTCAATGATTTCTGTGGGTACAACTTCATTGATTTTTGGCATATTGATTGTGATTTTTTCGCCTCAGGTAGCCGTGTGGCTGAAAAATCCTGCGCACCCCGAATATATCTGGATGTTAGGAATTTCCGTTTCTTTAGATGCTTTTGCCTGTATTCCGTTTGCATATTTGCGCTACCGTAAAATGCCAATTCGATTTGCATCAATAAAATTGCTTTATGTGCTGCTAAATGTAGGCTTCAACCTGTTTTTCTTTACCGTTTGTCCATTCTTAATGAAACACGCACCTGCAACTGTTAGTTGGTTTTACGATGCAAGCTATGGCGTAGGTTATGTTTTTGTTTCAAATATCCTTTCTACAATTATTCAAACGCTGTTTTTGTTGCCCTATATTTTATCTGTAAAATTTAATTTTGATAAAATATTATTAAAAAAGATTTTGCGCTATTCATTGCCGCTTTTGATGCTTGGCGTGATGGGAATTTTAGACCAGACGCTCGACAAAATTCTTTATCCGTATATGGGGCGCGGCGAAATAGGCAGAACGGAACTCGGAATTTACGGCGCAACTTCAAAAATTGCGCTGATAATGCTTGTTTTTACTCAAGCGTTTCGTTATGCTTACGAACCTTTTGTTTTTGCCCAAAAACACGGCAAAGAAAGCCACCAAAGTTACATACAGGCGATGAATTATTTTGTTATTGTTTCGTGGTTTATTTTTTTGGGAATGATTTTTTATATTGATATTTTTAAATTTTTAGGAGTTTTAGGGCGGGAATACTGGTCAGGACTTGATATAGTGCCGATTATTCTGGTTTCGTTTATTTTTCAGGGAATTTATTTTAATCTTTCGATTTGGTACAAACTTTCGGATAAAACGATGTTCGGAGTATGGTTTGCACTCGCAGGAACGGTGATAATTATTTTGGGAAATGTGCTGTTTGTTCCGCGCTTTGGTTATTACGGCTGCGTGTGGGCGGCTTTTGCGTGTTATTTTGTGATAATGACGCTTTCCTACTTTTTCGGACAAAAATATATGCCTATTGCCTACGATTTGAAAAAAATCGGTTTTTACACTCTTATAACATTGATTTTGTTTTTATTATCTTTTGTAATAAAAACGCCTTATCAATGGTTGAATTATTGTTTTAAAACAGTTTTAATGCTGATTTTCGTTTTTATTTTTATAAAAAACGATTTACCCGCCGAAAAAATTCCATTTTTGAATAAAATATTTAAGAAAAAATATTAATTTTGCGCTTGAAATTAACAAATACCTTGCGGCAATAGCTCAGTTGGCAGAGCGTTGGCTTCCCAAGCCGAAGGTCGCGGGTTCGAACCCCGTTTGCCGCTCAAAACATAAAACATTGAATATCAGCATACAGCAAAAATATTCAATGTTTTTTATATATAATAGGAAACTCCTAAAAAGGCTGCAAGTTTGCAAGAGATACGTTTCACTTGATGCCAAACCGTTTGTTATTTCATCTTGGCTATTTAAAATCCCAATAACCTGCATTTTCCTAAAAAGCATCGCCTAAAACGCGGCTTTTTATTTATATTTAATAAATATAAATAAAAATTAACCTAATATTAGTATTTTTTAACAAAAAAAACGCGATTAGTTCTTTAAAAAAATATATTTTTGCAATCAAATTTTTCAATAAATAGAAAAATAAATAAATTAATTTAAAATTATTAGAATCATGAAACAAAAATTAGTATTAATTATGTTGGCGCTATTCTTCCTTGCGGGGACAGGATTAGCGCAGGTAACACGTGGGAAACAAGACCCGCGCAGAGTACAGGTCTCTACAGAATTTGAGACTTTGAATAATCAAACGCCGCAGGCAACGCCTGATACGCGAGCTCCGGGTGATTTTATTATCGCTCTACAAAATTTTAACTCGAGTTCAAGTTTCCCTACAGGATGGACATCCAACCCCAATTCTGGCGGAACAGCAGGTATGACAAGATGGACCGTAAGTAATGGGTCGGTTTCGCATCCTGATGGTACTTATACATTTACTCCATACGGAGGAACAGGAAGATCCGTTGCCATTTATTACAACAGCAGTGCTGTTCACAATGCGTGGTTTGCTACTCCGGCTGCTGCTCTTACCGCAGGTACAACCTATACCATATCGTTTTTTACATTAATGGAAGGTTTTGGTGGGGTGTTTGAAGAATTGGAATTATGGGCTGCACGTTCTAGTACTGCTCCTACTAATGCTACATTGCCAACAGTGATGGCTACAGGTTCAAAAATTTGGGAAAATAAAACACAAGATTATTTGGACTGGACAGAAATTAATGTATTATTCACACCCTCAACTACGGGCAATTATTATTTTGGTTGGCATAATACCTCATTTGATGTGTTTTATGTGCTTGTTGACAATATTTCGATTAGAGAAACAGCGGCAAACGATTTGCAAATAATAACAACTATGCCTTATACGCAAATACCAACCTCACAGACCTTGACTGCCTCTGCACAGGCAAAAAACACAGGATATGCAGCGCAAACCAATATAACATTAGCAGCGACAATGAACGGCAGTAATGTTGGAACATCTGCTGCGGTTGCCTCGCTTGCTTCAGGTGCAACATCAGCAGTTTTATCCATTACTGCTATTGCAATACCTGCGGGCAGTAATACACTAAATTATACTGTAAGTTCTGCCGAAGGTGCTTCCACTGCTGCTAATTTCAACTTTACAGGTTCAGCTGATACTTATGCAGTAGATAATGTTACAACATTTACAAGTGGAATTGGAAGCAATACAGGAACGTTGTCTTTCGGTAATATTTTTGAAATTACAAATGCAACCAATATGCTTGCAGCCAAAATAGGATTTGGCAATGCAGCGGATTTGGACTACACTATTTCATTATATCAAATGACAGGCAATTTACAGGCAGCATCTACTCCTTTATTTACTCATGCAGCACATCGAAATGCATCAGGTTTGATTACCGTTGATGTACCTGTAACGCCATTAGCGCCAGGTAGATACTTTTTATGTGTAAATCAACTTACAAGCAATAATTTGAGTATTTCTTACGAATCTGTTCCCGGAAAAATATTGTATGTACTCAATCCTGACTTCAGTATATACGATGGTAATTCAGGATATTCCGCTGCTATTCGTATGGTTGTTGGCGAGCCTGAGGCAAATGATATTGTAGTTACAAATATTACTGCACCTCCTGCTTTTGGAGAAAGTTTAACCGCATCCGAACTTGTTACAGTTAATCTTTTAAACCATGGCGCAAATCCAATTACATCTTTTGATTTGGAATTGACAGTGGACGGTAATGTAGTTGCAACCGAATCTTTTAGCGGCACTCTTGCTGCTGGAGCATCAACAAATTACACATTCAGCGCAACAGCCGATTTAAGTGCAGCAGGCAACCATACAATTACTGTAAGGGCTATTTTGGCAGGAGATGCAAATACTGATAATGACTCTAAAACAATTACTATATATAATTTAGTATGTAACAATTCTTTGCCATTATCTGAAAATTTTGAAACCAATAGTTATTTATGCTGGACAATGATTAGTAATAACACTTCAAACGCAGGAGAATTTGGAGTATATGCTTTGACATCTACCAACAATGTGTTGCGTTTTTCTTCATATAACAGTGCAACCGATTACTATCAGTACTTTATTTCCCCTGAACTGCCGACATCATGCGGTGATTTGACATTCTCTTTTAAATCTGCAAGATCCTATAGTACTGCTACCGAAGTGTTCAGAGTTGGTTATTCTACTGCAACTAACGCTATTGCCGATTTTACATGGCTTTCTGCAGTTAATCAAACAGGCACTGCCAACAGTTTCACTAATCGTTCATTTACTATCCCAGCAGGCGCTAAATTTGTCGCCATAAATTACATAAGTGATTATCAATATA
>JGI20171J14444_1000242_pt1 | contig 17648 bp, 16 predicted proteins | sample TergutNc150P4_FD_14444 | JGI IMG/M metagenome (IMG submission 14444) | reverse complement strand
TTTGCAAAACGAGCCAATCGCGCAGCAGCGGCTTGTCGGTGCAAAGATGAACGCGCTCACATACAGCGTAAAGTTTATTCAACGCTTCCTGCTGCAAGTCATTTCCTGTCCATGCCGTAAGATTTTTGTCGTTCCCCGACCAACTCATCGGATACGGAACAAACAGTGCGCCAGCCGATTCCTGCGTTTTGGTAATTTCACTCGGAGTTGCAAAACCTATTTCGCGCTCAAAAGCGTGTTCAGGCAATCCTTTTAGAAAATTAAAAATGCCCGATTCTGCATTATTGAAAATTCCAAACGCCTCATATCCCATCCAAATATTGACAACCGTTTCTTTTTCGGGCGTGGCGGCAATCCAGTTAATATAAGTTTCGGCTTTTAGCGGAAAATTCAGCCACGTGCGGTCGGAAAAGCGAAAAGCAATGTCATCGCTGAGTTTGAAATTACGCACAAGCAGTTTCAATTTGTTTATCGTGGCGTGATTATACACATAATTCGGACTTTTCCAGCCCATAACGTGCTTTGCCTCGTCAATCAACATTGTTTTGTAACCCAAACTCGCAACCATTTCGCCGATTTCGTCCGAATAAATCAATTCAGCGTTGCGTAAAGCGGTTGGTTTTTTGCCAAAAAGCGTTTCAATCTTTGCAGCGTGCTGTTTTACCTGTATTTCAAATTCTTCGGCGTTGTAAATTGATGCCAAAGAATGTGAATAAGGTTCGGCAAGAAACTCAACGCTGCCTGTTTTTGCCAACTCCTGAAAACTTCCGATTACTTCGGGCGCATAATGTTCAAACAGTTCGAGGGCAATGCCCGAAATGGAAAACGCACAACGAAAACGTCCGTTCGTAGTGCGTATCATTTCCATAATTGCCTTATTGGCAGGCAAATACGAACGCGAAACCAAATCGACTATGTGTGCTTCGGTTTGAAAATCGTCGTAATAATAATGGTCGAAACCAATATCAAAAAACCGATAGCGTTTCAATTCTAATGGTTGATGTATTTCAAAATAAAGGCAAATGTTTTTCATAGAATTTTAAAAAAATACAGTTAAAAACTAAAAATAATTTTAACAAATAGTTTTGAATTGAAAATTTATTTCTTTTTTCCCTGATTTGCAACTGCTTCCATAAGTTTTTTAATTTCTTCGGGGTCGCCAAGAAAATAATCCTTAACCAAATTCAAATCATCGTCAAATTCAAAAACATAAGGCACTGCCGTCGGCAAATTCAGCCCGACAATATCTTCGTCCGAAATATTTTTCAGATATTTGATAATTCCGCGCAAAGAATTTCCGTGCGCTGCAACGATAATTTCGTTGTATTGCACAAGCGAGGGATAAATCTGCTCAAACCAGTAAGGCAAAGCGCGTTCGACTGTGTCTTTAAGCGCTTCAGTATCAGGAATATATGATTTCGGAATTCCTGCGTAACGCGGGTCGTTGTGAGCGGAGCGCGGGTCTGTTCTGTCGATTTTTGCTGGCGGAACATCGTAACTTCTACGCCAAATCAGCACTTGCTCGTCGCCATATTTTTCAGCAGTTTCGGCTTTGTTCAGCCCCTGCAACATTCCGTAGTGCTTTTCGTTGAGCCGCCACGATTTTTCAACAGGAATCCAATCCAAATTCATTTGGTCGAGAATCGTATTGAGAGTTTTGTTGGCGCGTTTGAGATACGAAGTGTATGCTTTTTCAAATTTAAAACCTTCGTTTTTGAGCAATTGACCTGCCTTAATCGCCTCATTTACACCGTGTTCTGTCAAATCAACATCTGTCCAGCCTGTAAAACGGTTTTCTTTATTCCACGTGCTTTCGCCGTGCCGTATCAGTACAACTTTTTTCATTTTATATATTTTATTTATTTTAATATTAAAAAAAAATTTGTTTATTGAAAATTTTGCAATGTCAATAAATTTTTATAATTTTTTCGCTGCAAAGTTACAAAAATTTATTTAAAATTCCGCTGTATGTTTTCGGATAAAAATCCGCTTTTCATTTACATTGCTTATGCAAATGAAAATAATTTGTTTGTCAGGCAAACGGTGAATGTAAAAAAGCGCGAAAGATAAAAGGGCGAATGGACGAAAGGTGAAAAGCACGTTTCACGTCATTGCCACTGCGAGGAACGACGCATGAAGCAATCCAGAACAACAACAAGCAATATTTGTAATAAATAATTTTTAAACAAACTCTTAACCCGAGAGCAAAGGTGCACAATTTCTGCGAAGCACACACAATAGTGTAATTAAACAATGATAGTTTTAAAAATTACAACAAAAAGTAATGTTGTTGTTTGATTTTTTTGTTTATTTTTGCGAAAATTTAATTTTTAGGAAATGAAAAAAATATTTATTGCAGCGTTATTTGTGCTGTGTGGGGTTGGCGGTTATGCTCAAACATTTAAAATCACTGGCAAAGTAGCAGATAAACAGAATGTTCCTGTTAATTTTGCAGAAGTTTTGCTTGTTCAAAATGATTCTGTTTGCGGTTATGAATTGACAGACGAAAGCGGTAATTTTGCTGTTAATGCCAAAGCGGGGCTTTATTCTATGCTTGTTAAGCAATTGGGCGATACGCTTTATTCTCAAACATTAAATTTAACACAAAATATTGACTTGCAAACAATTGCTGTTCAGCAAACCAAAGAATTGCAAGAGGTTGTGGTGGTGGCGCAAAAGAAACTTATCGAACGCCGCGCCGACAGAACGGTTTTTAATGTTGAAAATTTGCCAAATGCAGACGGAGGCAATGTGATGGATATTTTGCGCATTACTCCAAATGTCATTGTCAGTAACGATAATATAGCAATTGCAGGAAAAGGCTCTGTGTCTATGATGATTAATGAAAGATTTGTACAACTTTCGGGCGCGGAACTGACGAGTTTTCTTAAAACACTGCAAGCAAATGATGTGCAAAGTATTGAAGTTATTACCACTCCGCCTGCAAAATACGAAGCCGAAGGCAACAGCGGTATGATTAATATTGTATTGAAAAAAACTCCGCAAAACACATGGAAAAGTACAGTTTTTGGTTCTTATACGCAGGCTAAATACGGCTCAGGCGAGATAGGCGGAAATTTTAATTACAGAAAAAACCGTTTATCGTTTTATGCAAATCTGTCGTATAGCAAAGATAAATCAAATGGAGAAGATTATTCTGTAAGCATTTATCCTGATTTGAAATGGCAAAGTTCAATTTTGTCAATTTATAAATCCAATCCTGTTAATGTTCGTACAGGATTTGATGTAAATATTACGGATAATTGGATTGTCGGGGCTGGATATATGGGTAATTACGGCGATTCTAAAAGCAATAATATTGGGAAAGCAGATATTTTAAGCAATATTGATAATACTCAAGCCGCGCTTATAAATTCGGAAGGAAACGGTAAACATTACTGGAACACTAATTCGGCAAATATACATTCAATTGTTACATTGGATACTTTGGGCAGAAAAATAAATTTTGACTTCGATTTTTTGAATTATAATACAAACAGCGACAATGATTATTCTTCCACTGTTTCCAATTCGCAGGTTGAGGCAATCGCCAATGGTTTTGAAAGTAAAAATCAAATACTTGACAGAAAAATTACAAATTATTCTGCAAAAATTGATGTAGAACACCCTTTTGCAAAATTTAATCTGAATTATGGAGCGAAACTTTCATTTACCAAAACAAATAACGATGTAGCCACCAGCGATTTATCTGATGGAATATTTGTACCGAATCCCGCCCAGACCAATAATTTTTTATACAGAGAAAACAGGCAGGCAATCTATGCTTCTGCCAGTATGAATTTTGGTAAAAACAATCAATGGCAGGCGCAGATTGGGCTGCGCGGAGAAAACACGCAATGGGAAGGAAGGTCGGTTACTCTGGATTCTGTTAATAAAAATGCTTATTTTAAAATATTTCCAACCGCCTTTCTGTCCTTTACTCCATCGGAAAAAAATATTTTTTATGCCGAATATGGAAGAAGAATCAGCCGCCCAAGTTTTAACGAACTGAATCCTTTCAGATGGTATTCAAATCCTTATTATTATACTGAAGGAAACCCTGAACTGAAGCCGACAATTACGGATAATATTATGTTAAGTTATATATACAACAATATTTTTCAAACAGGTTTGTTTTTTGGCAATGATACAGAAAGCAGGGGGCAGGTTATAATAATAGATAACGACAGTTATACGCAGGCAATAAAACGTTTAAATTATTTTTCCAATTACAATGTAGGGGCTTTCATTGGATATATATTTACCAAATTAAAATGGTGGAACTGCCAAACCGGTCTGAATTTTTGGTTTGAACATTCCGATTCAAAAATTTATCCGATAACGCCAAAATCAACTGAAGGGTACAGTGGTGATTTTCAAACAATTAATATCTTTTATTTTGATAAAAATCAAAATTTTTCCACAGGATTTGATTTTATCTATCGTCCTAATTCAATGTCAACCGAAATGATTTATAGATACAAACAAACCTATCTTAATGCCTTTGTTAAAATGCTGTTTCTTAACAAGCAGTTATCTCTTACCCTTAACTTAAATAATCTGTTAAAAGAATATGATTTTAACAATAAGAGAGAGAGCAACGGAAATGTAATTTTTACAAAAGGATATGGTTCGCCTTTATCCGCCCGTCTGTCTGTATCTTACACCTTTGGCAGCCGTAATATTAATGTACAGCAACGTCAGGTAAGCAACGAAGACGAAAAAGAAAGATTGTAGAGCCTTTGCCTCTCTCCTCAAGGAGAGGGGCAGTAAAAAGGCGAAAGCACGAAAGGAAGAAACAACCAAAACTTCCATCTCATTGAGGAAATTTTTCCCATAAGATCGTCAGATCATTATCTGAATAATCGCAGGCGTAAGCCTGTGGCAGTTTCCCGATGTTTTTCCGTAAGTTCCGCTACGCTTCACATACGGTTATTGATATATTTCCCTGACGGGCAAGATTTATCTTCATTTTTCCGCATTTGCAATGCTGAAATTGCTAATATTAGGATTTTTAATCCGATTTTATTTTTTACATTGCAAATCCTGCAAAACGTGGCTGAAAATTATGTCCGTAATGGCAATATATCAATAATCGTAAGTGAAACACAACCGAACTTATTGAAAAATGCAATGTAAAAACGGCATTTACGAGAGTTCGTTTTCAATAATTTCTGTTAAAACATCGGTAATGTTCAGTCCTGCAGCGCGAACTTGCTGCGGGATAAAACTTGTTTGAGTCATTCCCGGAGTTGTATTCACTTCAAGCAAATTAATTTGATTATCTTTATCAACAATATAATCAATCCTGATAATTCCTTTACAATTAAGCAGTTCGTAAATTTCTTCTGTTTGCTCCTGAATTTCTTTTGACAGTTTTTTTGTGATTCTCGCAGGGGTAATTTCCTCAACTGCGCCGTTGTATTTTGCATCATAATCGAAAAAATCATTTTTCGGCACAACTTCCGAAACAGGAAAAACCACCGTTTTTTCGCGCGTGCGATACATTCCGCAGGTAAATTCCTTGCCTTGAATAAACTCTTCAATCATAATTTTATCACTTTCTGCAAATGCCTTATCTATAGCAGTTTGCATGTCTTTTTGAGATTTCACTTTGCTGACACCAAAACTGCTGCCGCCAGTAGAAGGTTTTACAAAACACGGAAAATCAATTACTTGGCTTACAAAATCAATGTCAATTTCGTCGTTTTTTGTAAAAGCCAACGAATCAGCAGAAATAATATCGAAACTGTTCAAATATTCGATGCAGGCGTGTTTATCAAAAGTCAGAGCCGCTGCAAGTACGCCGCAGCACGAATACGGAATGCGCAAAAGTTCAAAATATCCCTGCAAAATACCGTTTTCGCCGGGCGTTCCGTGAATGGTGATGTACGCAAAATCGAAAACGGTTTTTACTCCATTGTGTGTAAAACTGAAATCGTTTTTGTCGATGCAAGCAGATTTTTTATCGGAAATTTCAACTGTCCATTCTTTGCCTATAATCTTGACAATGAATAAATTATAACGATTTTTATCTATAAAGCCGTAAAGTCCTTCCGCGCTTCTGAACGAAACTTCTATCTCTTTGGAGTCGCCCCCGCAAACTATTGCTATGTTTGGTTTCATTTTTTTAAATTTTAATTTTGCAAAATTAACACAAAACTTTGGTATAAAAATTATTTTTCAAACAAAAATTACTTCCTTAAAATAAAAACCGCGCTTGTTACCTTCGGTCATTTCCAAAATTAATTGTCCATCGTCTTGAATTTCAACGATTTTGGCAGAAAAAAATTGATTTGTTTCACGTGTTAGATAATTATAAAAACCGTCATTTCGATATAAAGATTTGAAATATTGCAATTTGATGTTTTCGTAATTATTTTTATCATTTAAAAAGAAAATAATTTTTTGACAAATTTTTTCCAAAATTTCGTTCAAATTGTCAATTTTTCTCTCTGTGATTTGGCACAGCGAAATCGGATTCGGCGCATTGCTGTAAAAATGTAACTGATTAATATTCAGCCCAATGCCGATAATTGAATGTGTAATTTGTTTTCCTTTTAAATTATTTTCAATTAAAATTCCACAAATTTTTTTTTCGCGCCAATAAATATCATTCGACCATTTTATTTTAAAATTTTCAGTTGAATTTTTCTGCAAATATTCATCAAGAACCGACTTTACAGCCAAAGAAGTTGCCTGCGAGAGAATAAAGTTTTTATCAATTGTTAAATTTTCTGGGCGAAATAAAATACTGAAAGTCAGGTTTTTGCCGCATTCTGTTTCCCATTTGTTGCCTGCCTGCCCTTTACCTGCCGATTGAAAATCGGTTGTTAACACAAAACCCGATGGCAAATTTTCAGTTTTCACCATTTGAGCAAGCAAAACGTTGGTAGAAGGCGTACAATCAATGTGATAATATTTCAAATTTTCTGATTTCAAGTTGCAAAATTTTATATATAAATTTGAATTAATAATTGTAATACCATTTAGGAGTAATTGCATCGGGGAAATGTGTCAGGCGGTGTGTGCCATTTTTTGCAAAAACAATGCTTACAACATCTATTTGAGTGTTTTTCTCAATTTTATTAACAAGAATATAATTGTGCGCGGCTTGCAAAGTACGTTTCATTTTCGCGTCTGTAATAAAATCTTCCGGCTCGCCAAAAGCGTTTCCCATGCGCGTTTTTACCTCAACCATTATGACCAATTCATCGTTTTCGGCAACAAAATCGAGTTCAAAATGATGCGACCGCCAATTAGAATCACGAATCGAAAATCCTTTCGATACAAAAAAATCTTTTGCAATTTCTTCGCCGCGCTTGCCTAAATCGTTGTGTACCGCCATTTTATCAATGTCTTAATTTTGCAAAAATAAAAATTATTTTTGAATTTTAAAAATGGTGATGGATTTTTTTCATCAAAATAATTTGTAACTTTGCAAAAAATATATAAATGAATCCCAAACTGAAAAAAATTCTGTTTATTGATATCGAAACCGTTCCACAAGCGGCTTCATACGCCGACTTATCAGACGAAATGCAGCATTGCTGGGACGAAAAATTTACGCAACTTGCTTTTCGGCAGCCAGAAAAATATGCCGAAAAAACTTCGGCACAGAGTTTTGAACAAAACGCAGGAATTTATTCAGAATTTGGCAGAATTATCTGTATTTCAGCAGGTTTCATTTTTGAAAATAATGAAAAAACTTCTTTTCGCCTTACCTCATTTGCCGATAAAGACGAACGAACTCTGTTAATTAATTTCAATTCTCTTTTGCAAAAATTTTGTAAAACGCCTGCCCACACTCTTTGCGGACACAATATCAAGGAATTTGATGTGCCTTATCTTTGCAGACGTATGATTATCAATAAGATATGGTTGCCTAAAATTTTGCAGATTGCAGGCAAAAAGTCATGGGAACTTTCGTTTTTGGATACGCTTGATATGTGGAAATTCGGAGATATGAAAAATTACACTTCGTTAAAACTGCTGACAACAATTCTTGACATTCCAACGCCAAAAGACGACATTGACGGCAGTATGGTGGCGAACGTTTTTTACAAAGAAAATGATTTGCAGCGAATTGCAACTTATTGTCAAAAAGACGTGGTGGCAACGGTGCAGGTTTTTTTGCGGTTAAATGGTTTTGAAACAATTGATAACAATAATATTGAATTTGTATGAAACAGATTTTAAGGCATTTACAGATAATTATTTTCATTTTTATTGTTCTTTTTTCCTGTAAAAATAATAATAAAGATGAAAATCCGACAACACGTCCGCTGCCTGCGGATACTTTACGTGTCGTAACTATGTACAGCCCAACGGCTTATTTCTTTTTTCAGGACGAATTTATGGGGTTTGACTACGAATTGGCGCAAAATTTGGCAAAATATATGAATTTGCCTATAAAAATTTCGCTTGCAGCCAGCGAACAGGAAATGGCGGCTCTTTTGGATAATGGCGAAGTTGATATTGCCGCTTATAATGTAGTGCAAACCAAAGAGTTAAAGCGAAATTTGACTTTTGTCTTCCAGCAACCCGATTCATATCAAATTTTGGTGCAAAAAGGCGGCGACAACTCGCTTGCAAACATCGGAGAACTTAACGGAAAAACTGTTACCGTAAAGCAAAATTCGGTTTTTGCCGAGCGGTTAAAGAATCTAAATCAGGAATTTGGCGGCGGAATTAATATTGTTTATGCGCCAGATACTATTACAAGCGAAGATTTGATTGAACTTGTCGCCCTCGACAGCATAGATTACACGCTTGCTTATTACAACACCGCACTGCTTTTCAAGTCTATTTACCGCAAACTTGACCTTTCGCTGCACGTTGGATTTTATCAGCGCAACGGTTGGTTGGTTAGCAATCAAAGCATTGATTTACAAAAAGTTATAGAAGAATGGGAAAACAATAAATCAACTCGCAAACTCATTAACCGACTTCGCCAAAAATATTGGCAACGGAATTTTCAACTTGCAAATGAACAACAAATACACATTCCGCGCGGCAGTATTTCGCCCTATGATGATTATTTTAAAGAATACGCAAAAAATATTGGTTGGGATTGGCGGCTTGTGGCGGCGGTGGCAAATGCAGAATCGCGCTTTAAACCCGACCTTACTTCGTGGGCGGGAGCAGTTGGAGTGATGCAACTTATGCCCGTTACTGCAAGGAAAATGGGACTCACCGATTCTGTTTTTTACCATGCACGCGAAAATATTCAGGCGGGAACAAAATATTTAAAGTATTTGGAACGGAATTTCAGCAGCATTGAAGACCTCACAGAGCGCAAAAAATTTATTCTTGCCTCCTACAATGTTGGTCCTGCACATATTTTTGATGCTATTGAACTGACAAAAAAACATGGGCGCAATCCACAAATTTGGGACGGAAATGTTGAATATTTTTTAATCAAAAAAAATGAACCTGAATATTACAACGACCCCGTTGTCAAATACGGACCGCTGCGAGGTGCAAGTGCAGCATCTTTTGTAAAAAAAATAATGAATACTTACGATTCGTATTCAGGTAAATAATTTTTTGTAATTTTGTAAAAATATTTTAAATTTTAATTTTTAATAAAAATAAATGGTTGTCTATAAATTTGGAGGCGCGTCTGTGCGCTCGGCAGAAGGTATAAAAAACATTGTATCAATAGTTTCAGGTAATTCTCAAAATATGTTTATCGTTGTTTCGGCAATGGGGAAAACAACAAATGCAATGGAACGCGTACTTGATGCTTTTATGCGAGCCGAAAAGAACGAAGCATTAGCGCAAATGATTGAGATTGAGCAATTTCATCGCGGAATTTGCAATCAAATTTTTTATTCTGAAAAAGAAACGGACGAAATTCTCAATCCGCTTTTTACTGAAATAAAAAAACTGATTATCAATGGAATAGGCGATGATTACGACCGCTGGTACGACCGCCTCGTTTCTTATGGAGAAATTATTTCTACAAAAATTATTTCCGCTTATTTAAAAACACAAAAAGTTGATAATAAGTGGTTGGATATGAGGCATCTGCTTATTACCGACAGTAATTTTCGCGAAGCAAATGTAAATATGGAGCAAAGCCGCAAAAAATTGCGCGAAGCAGTTGATTTTAAGCAATATAAAATTTTTATTGGGCAAGGTTTTATCGGCGCAAATCTCAAAGGCGATGCTACAACTCTTGGGCGTGAAGGGTCGGATTATACGGCGGCAGTTGTGGGCAATTTGCTTGATGCGCAAAGCGTTACAATTTGGAAAGATGTTCCGGGAATTTTAAATGCCGACCCGCGAATTTTTCCAAACACGGTTTTAATTCCTGAATTGACTTATGCCGATGCAGTGGAACTTGCTTACAGCGGCGCGCAAATTATTCACCCGAAAACCATCAAACCGCTTGAAAATGCTAATATTCCGCTTTTTGTGCGTCCGTTTTATGCACCTGCCGAATTCGGTTCGGTGATTAAAGCGCAAACGGCGCACGCAATTGATGTTCCTGTGTTGATTTTGCGTGAAAATCAAACGCTTGTGAGCATTCGCCCGCGCGATTTTTCGTTTGTGCTGGAGGACAGTTTATCGCACGTGTTCTCGGTGTTGAACAAACACAGAATTAAAGTTTCATTGATTCAAAGTTCTGCTGTAAGCATCTCTGTATGTGTTGATAACACACGTTATTTGCCTGCTGCCCTTGATGAACTTTTCAACGATTATTTAGTTATATACAATCACAATCTCGAACTTTTAACAATTCGCGGCACAAATACCGAAATTGAGAATGAAACTACTTCAGGCAGAGAAATTTTACTTTCGCAACACACCCGCCGCATTGCGAGATTTTTAATGAGGAAAAAAGAATTAAATTAAAAATTTATGCAAGAAATTTTTAAATATTTTCAATGGCTTTCCAATGTGCAAAAGGCGCAATTTGATGCGCTTTTTGCGCTGTATTCCGATTGGAATGCAAAAATTAACGTAATTTCGCGGCGCGATATTGAAAATTTGTATATTCATCACGTTCTGCATTCGTTGGCAATTGCGCAAGTTATTAATTTTAAGAATAATACAAAAATTTTAGATGTTGGAACAGGTGGCGGATTTCCCGGAATTCCGCTTGCAATTTTATTTGAAAATGTTAATTTTACTTTAATTGACAGCGTTGGTAAAAAAGTAAAAGTGGCTACAGAAGTTTCAAAATCGCTTGAACTGAAAAACGTAGAAATTAAGCAATTACGCGCAGAAGAAGAACATGGAAAATTTGATTATGCAGTAAGTCGTGCAGTTATGCCGCTTGCCGATTTAGTTAAAATTATTAAAAAAAATATTTCCAAAGAACAAAAAAACGCTTTGCCAAACGGACTTATTTGTCTTAAAGGCGGCGAATTGGCACACGAAATTTTACCGTTTAAAAATATTGCGCAAACATACGCAATAAATGATTTTTTTAAAGAAGAATATTTTAAAACAAAAAAAGTAGTGTTTGTGCCAATATAAATAATTGAATATCAGATAAATATCAAGAATAATTTTTAAAAGATGAAAAAAATAATTGCAATTTTAATAACAGTTTTTTCTTTTTTGCAAATAAATTTATTTGCGCAAACAGAAAACGAGCCGATAAAGGACTATACGCACGGAATTTTGCGCTCATTGGCTGCAGGAGTGGAGTACAGAGTAAAAGCGGGAGTGCTCATTGGCGGAATGTCGCCCATACCTGTTCCACTCGAAATTCAGAAAATTAACAGTTTCAATCCGCTGTTAAACTTGATGTTAGAAGCAGAAATACAAAAAAGTTTTGATAAACAGTGGGCGTTGAGTTTTGGGTTGAAAATGGAGCAAAAAGGAATGAAAACTCAGGCGCAAGTCAAGAATTATGCAATGGAACTGATTCAACAGGACGGCTCGATTGCGGGCGTTTGGTATGGCGGAGTAAAAACGACAGTAAATAATTCGTATCTCACGCTACCTGTTTTGGCAGTGTTCAAGCCTGCACAACGCTGGGGAATCAAACTCGGACCATATATTTCGTACCTTATCAGCGGCGCATTTTCGGGTGATGTTTACGATGGTTATCTGCGCGTGGGTAACCCCACAGGCGAAAAAATGGAAATTTTAAGCGCACCTTACGATTTTTACGAACACCTTGTAAAATGGAATTATGGCATTCAGGCAAGCACAGAATTTCAGGCGTTTCCACATCTTTTTGCAGGCTTGGATTTCACCTGGGGAATAAATTCTATTTTTCCAAAAGATTTTAAAACAATGAGTTTTGCAATGCACCCAATTTATTTCGCGTTGAATTTTGGATATAAATTTTAAAAAACAAAAAAACGCCACTAATAACGGCGTTTTTTTACATTTTTTTTATTTTATAAAATGAGATTTTTTATTGTGCTACAATAATTTACTGCCTCTGTCCTGTGAATATTGCAGATGCCATTTGTATCGCAGGTGTTGTATCTGTTGCTACATTGATATTTATGATTGCATTACCATTTTCGGATATATTACCTGAAATGACTACAGAAAAGGTAAGCACTTCGCTTGTACCTTCAACATTGTAATCGTTACCCGATTTTGTTACTTTAGCTTCGCAATTAACTTCACCAACACCAAAAGAAGTCATATCTGCTTTAATATTAACTTTGTCGTTAGCAACACGTGTTACAACCAAAGTAGCATTGTCAACATTAGACGTAACACCACTCGCTGTGACCATAAGTTGTCCAACATACACGCCTACAATGTCGTCGGCATAATTAGCAGGTTCATCTTTTTTGCACCCTGCAAAAATCAATGCTGCAAAGAGCATTAAAGTTGAAAATTTTACTAATTTGTTCATTTTTTTAGTTGAAAATTTATAGATTATTATTTAAAAATTTAAGGCTGCAAAATTACACTATTTTTCTTTGAAAACAACCGAATTTCATTAAAAATTTCAATTTTCTTGGATTTTATTTTGCAAAGTGTTAATTGTCAAATAGTTATAAAACAAAAAGAATTACAGATAAGGATTATTTTTCCGCTCTTCGCCAATAGTTGTGGGCGAGCCGTGTCCGGGATAAACAACAGTTTGGTCTGGCAAGTTCATAAGTTTTGCTTCGATATTGGTAATCAGTTGGTTATAATTGCCGTAAGGTAAATCCGTCCGCCCTACAGTTCCGCGAAACAACACATCACCCGAAAACAAAATGCCGTCAGCCTCATTGTAAAAACACAAACTTCCGGGCGAATGACCGGGTACGTGAAAAATTTTCAATTCCGAATCTCCAAACTTAATTATGTCATTTTCTGTAAGATAACTTCCAATAGGCTGTCCCTGAACTTTAAGACTTACGCCAAATTTTTCCAGAGTTTCGCCAAGTGTATCAATCATAAATTCGTCGCTTTGATGCGCCTCAAGCAGAACGCCGTATTTTTCAGCAATGTGTTTATTGCCCAAAATATGGTCGAAATGTAAATGTGTATTTAACAAATGTTTGATTTTCAGGTTATTGTATTCAATAAAACTGTCAATTTGGCGGAATTCGTTTTCAAAGATACAGCCTGCATCAATAATTACCGCTTGACGACTTTGGTCGAAAACAACATAAGTATTTTCCTGTACAGGATTGAAAATAAAGGTTTTAACTGTCATAATATATTTTAAAATTTGCAAAAACAAAAGTACAAAATATTTACTGATTTTTGATTTATGATTTGCAGCGAGTTAATTTTTTAAAATATATTTTTATGGTTTGAAAAATAATTTACAAAAAAATCCTAACTTTGCCCAATGTTTCTTTTTTTGAAAAAATATTATTTTCTGCTTGTTTTTATTGTTGTTGTTTTGACTTCCTGTAATGACAATAATAAAAACAAAACCGTACAATCGGCTGAAAATGTGCAAGATACTGTAATTGTTGATTGTAATTATACTTTTGAAGAGGCGATTATCAATTCGCGTGCGCCGAAAAACACATTAGAGCAATTGGTTTTAATTGAGGTAACTTATTATTCTACAGACAATAAACTGCATCGCGGACAATTGCTTTTGAATAAAAAAATTGCCGATGATGTGGCGCAAATTTTTGAATTTATAAAAGAGCAAAAATTTCCTGTACAAAGCGTAATTCCCATTGTAAAATACGGTTGGAATGATGAATTGTCAATGGAAAACAACAACACTTCGGCGTTTTGCTACAGAAATAAGTCTTATTCGTTCCACGCCGACGGGCTGGCTATTGATATAAATCCGCGCCAAAATCCTGCTGTGTATAAATTTAAGCAACGCATTGAACCAAAAAATGGAAATTATGAACCTTCGCAAGCAGGAACTTTGAGCGCAAAGCACCCAATTGTATTGAAATTCAAAGAGTTTGGATTTCGCTGGGGAGGAAATTTTTCACAAAAATATGATTATCAGCATTTTGAGAAAGGTACGCCAAAAATCAGTTCACGACCAAAAAATGACACAATTACAAAAAATTAATACAAAAAAAATTAACAGTGTAAAGTTTTGCCTCCACACTGTTAAAAAAGTATCAATTGTTGTCAATAAAATTAAATGTACATATTGACAATAGCCTCATACAATTCCTGTTTGCCTGAAATCATTTTTGGTTCGTCATTGGCTTTTGAATAGGCAACAAGGTCTTCGAGTTTCAGTTTACCTGTTTCAAACTCCTTGCCCTTGCCGCTGTTGAACGAAGAATAGCGCTCTGCGACCATCTTTTTAATAGGCGAATTGTTCAAAATATCGGCTGCTGTTTCGAGCGCGCGCGCCATAACGTCCATTGCTGCAATGTGTGCAATGAAAATATCTTCCAAATCAATACTGCTGCGGCGCGTTTTGGCATCAAAGTTTGTTCCTCCATTGTGCAACCCATCGTTGCGGATAACATGCATCATTGCCTGCACAAGTTCATACTGGTCAATCGGGAACTGGTCGGTATCCCAACCGTTCTGATAATCGCCGCGATTGGCATCAATAGAGCCGAGCATGCCTGCATCAACAGCGCACGCGAGTTCGTGTTCAAATGTATGCCCTGCCAAAGTAGCGTGATTTACTTCAATATTCAATTTGAAATCCTTGTCTAATCCGTAGTGGCGCAGGAAACCGATAACAGTTTCAGCATCAACATCATACTGATGTTTTGTCGGTTCCATAGGTTTCGGTTCAATCAGAAATGTACCTTTGAATCCTTTTGAGCGGGCATAATCGCGAGCCAAAGTCAGCATTTGCGCAAGATGTTCTTTTTCGCGTTTCTGGTCGGTGTTCAGTAAAGTGTAATACCCTTCGCGTCCGCCCCAAAACACATAATTTGTACCGCCAAGTTCGATTGTTGCGTCTATAGCATTTTTAATTTGCACAGCCGCACGCGCTACAACGTTGAAATCTGGATTTGTAGCCGCGCCATTGGTGTAACGTTTGTGCGAAAACACGTTTGCCGTACCCCAAAGAAGTTTTATACCTGTTTCAGCCTGTTTTTGCTTTGCATAAGCAACAATGTCTCTGAAGTTTTTTTCGTAGGTTTCAATGTTGTCCGCATCGTCAATTAAATCTACATCATGGAAGCAATAGTATTCAATGCCGCATTTCTGCATAAATTCAAAACCTGCATCCATTTTATCTTTTGCACGCGCCAAAACATCGGTTTGCTCATTCCACTGGAATTTTTGAGTACCAGGTCCAAATGGGTCGCCGCCTTCGGCACAAAGAGTGTGCCACCAAGCCAGCGAAAATTTCAACCAGTCTTTCATTTTGCGTCCGTTAATCACTTTTTCAGCGTCATAATATCGAAACGCAAGAGGATTTTTAGAATCCTTTCCTTCAAATTTTACTTTCCCAATCATAGGGAAAAATTCTTTTTGTGCCATTTTTATTTAATTTATTTTTATATTAATATTCTGTTTTATTTGCCGTGAGTTTGCTGCGCTTTACATACAATTGCCATACGGACAAACATTGTGTAATTAACAGCATTAAAATTCCAAAATGCAAAGTTATATATTTTTCTGATATTATAATATTATAAATTTGCCACAAAGTTACCATTTTGCAAAAATACATGATTTTTTTTATTTACAAACAGATTTATAAAAATTCAATTTAAAATGGATAAAAAAATTGGGAAAAAATAATTTTTCAGAAGTTTTGTGTTATTATTCATTAGATATTGAAACTAGTAGTTGCATAAAATTTATTTATTTTAACATAAAAATTCTGCTGCGTGCATTGCTGTGATATTTTCGTTTATCTCCTGTTTTCGCACATCGTTGGACAGAACAAAAGCGTGTCTTAATGGTTTATTCAAAAGTTTCTGTAAATCAATAAGATGTTTGGCATCAGTTCGGTTTACATTATTTGTCGCTTTGATTTCTATTGCAATAAAACAGTCTTCGGCTTCGAGTAACAAATCAACCTCGCGTCCGTCCTGCGTACGCAAATGATAACAGGCAAGCGGCAAACGATAAGCGGTTATCTGTTTATAAATTTCTGCAATTATCGCGCTTTCGTACTCATTTCCTGTTATTGCGCCTTTTTTTTGTAAAACTCCACGCAAAACTCCATTGTCCAAAAAATGAACTTTAGGCGATTTTACTAATTTTTTTATCGGATTTGCAAACCACGCAGGCAGTTCAACGATTTGGTAACTTATCTCCATATATTTCACATATCGTTGCACCGTAGGCACGCTCACTCCTGTTTCTTTTGCTATTGACGAAAAATTTGCCAAATTTCCTGTGGCGTTTGCCAAATATTGCTGTAATTTTACAAACGGTTCTAAATCGCGGAATGAAGCCAAATCGCGTATATCGCGTTCCAAAAATGTTTTTACATACATATTCAGCCATTCTTCACGCTCATCATTGGTTAAATCTTTATCAGTCAATGCAGGATAGCCGCCATATTGCAAATAATAATTGTAAGCGTTTATCTTTTCAGCATACAAGGGGTTTAAAGTAAATGCAGGAAAAACGGTATTAATATTTTGCTGTCTGCAAACATATTTTACAAAAAATGAATCATTTATATTGTCGTCAAACTTTTCAGTAAGCAATTCGGGCAATGTTAGCGGCAAAATTTCCATTATAATACATCGTCCTGCCAAACTTTCGCGCACTTTTTCCAATAACAAAAACTGACTTGAGCCCAAAAGTGCGTAGCGTGTTTGAGGATAACGGTCGTAGGTGGCTTTAATCGTGTCAAACAGCGCAGGTGATTTTTGAATTTCGTCGAGTATTGCTTTTGGATAAAACATATTCCATTGTTCTGCTGTCAGATTCAACAATTCGCGACTTTGCATCACATCATCTATCGCCAAATAGGCATAATTGGCAAAGCATTGCTTGGCAATGGTCGTTTTTCCTGTTTGCCGTGCGCCTGTAAGAACAATTATTCGTCCAAGTTTCGACTGACTTTTTTTCGATAATTCACTGAAAACAATCCTGTTTTTCATCATATTCTTTTATATCTTAAAAAATAAGTGCAAAGATAATACTTTATTTTAAATATCGCGCCATTATTTAATATTAAACTTTAAATATTACGCCATTATTTAACATTAAACTTTAAATATCGCGCTGTTTGTTGTGTTTTAATATTTTTATTTGCGGTTTTTAAATAAAGATTGCAGAAGATTTTTTAATTCTGTAAAATAATATTGGTC
>JGI20171J14444_1000239_pt1 | contig 17754 bp, 9 predicted proteins | sample TergutNc150P4_FD_14444 | JGI IMG/M metagenome (IMG submission 14444) | reverse complement strand
TATTGAACTGATATATAATAGCATCAGGCGGTGGAGGTGGAGGTGGTGGCGGAGGTGGTGGTTGTACAGGTATTGATGTTGGCGGAGTTACATTAATTTCTGAGCCACTACCCGTGAGCGTTATTCCTACCCTGCCCGTAGGCGAATTATCAAAACCATCTGTTATCACTGCCAAGAAATAAACTTTGCCAATTTTGCCAGCTTCTGGGGTGTACTTATAGGCAACGTCGCTTACCTTTTCCAATTTTCCTGGATACTGCGGGTCTAAATACACTTGAACGAATTTTATAGGGTCACCGTCAGCATCTTTTCCGCTAAATTTCTCTATATCTATGATTACAGGATCTGTGTTTGGCACCGATGGCGCATAAGTAGTGGTTATGCCTCTAATTGTGGGCGCAAAATTTTGAATCCTCAAAGTAGTGGTTCCTGTTCTGCTTCCGCTTTCATTTTTGACCGTGTATTTAAGCGTTGCCTCAACGCTATTTTTATTGCTCATAGAAGCATCTGGAGTGAAAATAATGTCGGTACCTGAAGATTTAACCGTTCCCACAGACGCAGGCTCAACAGAAACCGATACTATTTGAAGCCCCTTTCCGTTTGGATCTTGTGCCAATAGATCGGTTCCAAGACTAATAGTGGTTGCTACCCTGCGGCTCACGGGAATAAAGTCTATTTCTGGCAAAGATGGGAGCTTGCTTGCTATGTTCACCGTGATTTTATTTTGAATTGTGATGTTGTCTTTGGTCACTTTGTATATAAGCACAATTTTGCCCTTTTTTGAACCATCTGCTTTGTATGTTATGCTGTTTGCGGTATTTGAAACCACCACAGGAATTGATTCATCCCTAGACTTAACTTCTGTGATAGTTCCTGTTAAACCTAAATCAGAAGCACTGAATGTTTTTGTGACTCCATCATCAAGGCTAACCACAACATCTTTGGCTTTTGGATGAGCGCTGGGTACTAACCCAGTCCACGGATTCTTTCTCATGTAACCTTGAAAATATAGCCCCGAACTGGTTAACTTGCTTGTTGAAAGAGAGCCTGAACCTGTGCCCGAAGTGAAAAAAGAAGAACCTTCATTTAAACTGCTCGCATTCCACATGCAGTTGCTGATTTTCTCTTTGTCCATCCAATCTGTCCAAGTATTGGAAGCACCCTCATTTACACTACCATTGCCATCATAATTAACCGCACCCCATTCAGAACCAAAAACCGGAAAATTTGAGTTCATTGTGGTTTGTGCGCTTGAACCTCCGCCAGCACCTGGGAATGAGTGAGAAGCTGCATAAAAGTGAAAGGTAAAAGCAACATTATCATTTGCGCCCCAAGCCGATGTTTGACCGCTCGGCTGCGTGGAATAGCTTGGGCTGCCTATAAGCACTAAATTGGTGTTGCCCGCTGCTTTAAGCGCATCTATGATTGTTTTTGCATGAGAGTTCACTTGACTGGCGCTGGCACCAATAGGCTCATTGTACACCTCCCAAATTATATTTGGTACGCCTTTATATTGATTAGCCATCCACACAAAAAAATCTTTTGCGCTGTTGGTTTCGTTGTGAGCCGAGTGGGAATGCCAATCGACTATTACATATATATCGTTTGCTATGGCTGCATCCACAATTTTTTTCATAATGGCCTTTTGACCGTCTGGATTAAAGTAGTACCCAGCAACTCCACCGGCTTTGTTCACTTCTTCGGAATTCTCTTTATAGTAGCGAATTCCCATTGCTGCGCGAATAACGCCTATTTGCATATTGTCAACAAACCAATCAACCACATCCACATTGTAAAAGGGTGCGCCAGAACCATCGCTCCAATAGAGGCTTGGGCCTTTAACGAAAACGTTAGTTGATTCGGTTCCGTTTTTTGAACCGCATAGATTTTTGCCACAACGCTTTAATGCTCCAAAATGGCTCACAGGGCCGGCCAAAGCCTGAGTCACAAGCAACAGAAATGCCAACACAAAAATTTTCATAAAAGCCTCACTATATAGATATTAGATAATATAGATTATTTTAAATTGAAATAACACAAAACTCGACTATTTTTCAAAAAAAAGCGTTTTTTCGTGATTTTTGCAGAAATTTTCTATATTGTTTTTATATTGAATTCCGTAGGAGGTTGCTTTATGTTCAAGAAAATAATTGCGGCAGGTGCCGTGCTTGCTCTTTTTGCCTGTTCTTCAATTGACGAAGAAAAAAGTTCAAATTCTTCGCAAGGCGGCGGTAACTCCAGTTCTCCACAAGGTGGAGGCGAAGGTAATTCTAGTTCTCCACAAGGCGGCGGTAATTCCAGTTCTCCACAAGGTGGGGGCATTAGCTCCAGCAGTGTTCCAAGCGGACCTTCAATTGTTCCCATAATTGTAGCCAGCAATGGCGATCAAGTATCGGAAATATTCAAAACTTATCACTACGCGTTTACAATGAAAGGGAGCGTAAACGAAGATTTAACACCGTTTTGGGATATAGCCAGAACCGATAGTTGCAAGGTTGAAAAACAAGACAACAAACCACCTACATCTTGCCAACTAGATATGACAAATGCAATTTTGCAACATAAACTCACAAATCAATATTCCCCTCTTCACTATGATAGGGTTACCACTCGTATATATATAGACGGTTCTGCCAGCATGTGGAAGGGCATTACATTAAAGCAATGGAATTTAACGGAAAAAGGAGACGAGGCAGCACTTGGGTTAAATGTTTCAGAAAATGAAACAGATGACATAACAGATGCGAAAATAACCAGCTTAAATAAAGTTATTTCTTTTGAATACAAATATGCAGGCGGTGCCCATGAATTCCGTTTGGGTTCCAAAAATAATGGTGATTTTTGGTATTATGAAGTTAAAAAAGCAACCCCAATTGATTTATCGGCTCCTGAATCCATACTATACACCACAGTGACAATCCCCGTAAGCGAACTAAAGGGCATGGGTTCTTACGCAAACGAAGAAGCCTCTTTTGATATTTCAAAAATCGCAAAATTCATGTGGGCTGCGAAATACGATGAGGCAAACAGTTCCAACAATAAAAACTCCCTTTTGCTTTATGAATTCAAAGCTACTGTAGAACAGTAAAAAAAGATATAAAAAAGCCCCCGTTTATTGCAAACGGGGGCTTTTGTTTTTCAACAATTATTATTTAATCACAATCCTGCTTGTGTGACCAAGCGAAGGAGCGCGAACCATATAAATGCCGGTTGGCAAGTTGCCGAGGTTCATAATATTGCTGTTTGGGCTTAATGTTTGAGAATGAACAATTGCACCTTGCAAGTTGTAAATTTGAACCATAGCAGGTTTAGCAACATTAGCCGAAAGCATTTTGCCATTCAGAGTGAAATTCACGTTTTGGATATTTTTGCTGAGAACAATTGGGTTTGGCTCCCCTAAGGTTCCATCGCATGTCCCCTTAGGACCAAATGCATAGAGCTTAAAGTGAATCGTTCCTGGAGTATAAGATTCATAATTGATTTTAACCGACATCATTTCGGTTAGTGCTTTTGTTATTGCTAAAGGACCAGGACTCCACCCTGCCTGCTCAAAATCGCCGCATTTACCTTTTGGTTTGCAGGTAGCATCTGAGGTATTCCATGTGAAATCCACAGTTTTAACACCAGTTGCTACAGGAATAGGAGCAAACCAAGGATCGTATTTTTCTCTATTTTCTTTATCTGTTACACCAGTTTCATCCCAACCCAATATAAAGTTAAACTTGTCGGCAGCTGAATGATCGCTTTCGTATTTCAAGCAAAAACCGCCAAATGAAGTCATATCTTTCTTTTGAAAGACAGGGATAGTGTTGCCTTTATTGCCTCCGGGAGGAGTGCTAAAATTAACAGCAAGTGCTGCTATGCTAGGTTCCCATACATCAGGGCCGTTAATACCCTCACCAACTGCAAACTCAACTTCAAGATATCCATCTTTCAGATAGCTTGAGCCATCTTTCCTATTTGTGACATCTGGACCCTCGCAAGATTCATAATCTGGCCCAACGAAAGAAACCATATTTCCATTTATGTTAGCTTCTACATAATTTGTTTTTTCTGGTTTACCTTTTACACTTTTACCAGGTGCTTTGTTTGCCATGTCCACACGACAGCCATTGGAGTTAGGCCCTATTACTGGCCCCGCTATATAACCAAACCACCATCCACCCAAAGTTTTGTAGCACTCATTATCTGATTGTTCAGGGTCAAATTTTGAATCATCATCTTGGCATGCCACTACCCAAGGAAACGCCACCTGACCAAACGGGGCATTTGCAGTCCACCACGGCGAACCCGCCGCAAAAGCCATGCCGGAAGCAATAATCACTGCCAAACCGGCTTTTTGATACCTATTCATAGGAACCTCCCAAAACTTGTTATATTACTAAATATACATTAAAAATGACAAAAATGCAATAATAATAGGCTAAAAATGACAAAATGATTAAAAAAGTGTGATTTTTAACCAAAATTTAACAGGAACGCAGGAATTTCTATATTACCCAAATTATGAAGAAAGTCCCTCTCATTTTAGTTTTATCCATACTGTCTTTAGCTTTTGCCCAAGAAGGTACGATAAAGTTTCAAGTTTCCTTAGATTCTACTGGTATGCTTATACCAGCACCTCCCAGAACTGTACCTCTAGCCGCACAACCTCCCAAATCTGCGCCTCCAGCTACGCAGCCAACTACAGCCCCAGCTCCAGCCGCCGCATCTGCACCTCCAGTAGCTGTGCCTTCCAAAGCCGCAACTCCTCCAGCCAAGCAGCCAGAAGCGCAACCGCAAAAAACAACACTTTCTTCCAATAAATCCCAAATTCTCAACTTGGCAGAACTCTCTGCCAAAGATACCGCCAGCTTCGAAACCTATTCTTGGAGGCGCGCACTAGTACAAGATAGCATAGCTGCCATGCAAAGGGAAATTGAGAATTCAAAGAAAAGAACCATGTCGCAGTTTCCTCCCTTAGAGCCAAAAGGCGAATATGAAAAGCAAGCTGAATTCGATGCCCGCAGGGATAAAAGGGACAGAGAACTTGGCGAAAGAATGATACGCGACTACAAACCCTATGCAGACAGGCTCTCCGAGCTTGAAAGAGCCAAAAAGAAGATAGAAGATAACCAGTCTTCGCTCTATTGCACCGTAGAAATAAGAACCAATCCAGCGCAAGCCTCAATTTTCTTAAACAAAGACGAAATAGGTGCAAGCCCCATTGAATACAACATAGCTCTGCCTGGTCTCACGGTGATAAGTGTGCAAAAGGAAAAATACGAGCCTTGGGACACAACCATCACCCTACAGCCTGCACAAAAAATAAGGCTGAATTTAACTCTGCAAGAAAAAAGCATTTTCAGCAAAGAGGGCGAAATAAACTTCCAAAAAATTATAGCTAGAGATACCACCGTAAGAGGCTACCGTTTGAGAATAAACAGGGTCAAAGCTAGAATTAAGCAGATTGACAATGAAATAAAAGTTATCCTTGAAGATTTTGGCAGAACATATCCGCCCCTTGAACCTAAAAGACCAGACGAAACAATTCAGGATTTTGAACGCAGACAAACTACTTGGCGCGAAGATGGCATTAGGCAGGCAGGACTTTTGAGATACAAGCACGAGACATACACCAACCAATTGGTGCGTACGCTCAATGTTCTTGAAAACAATGTAATAGCCACAGAGAGCCAACTCATAGCAGAAACACCCGCAAACGCCCGCATAACGCTCGGTGCTTATGATGTGGAAAGAGAGATTTTCGAGCTAGATATACAAGATACCACAAATGCCAAAACTCCTTTCCATTTCGTAGGCATAGTGGGAATTCCACGTGATACGGCAAAAGCTATGAACCGCAGCACAGAGGGATTTTTGATAGGCATAAACTTCTTGAATTATCCATTTGTTTACAAAGATTCTTCCTTTAACCTAGCGATGAAGGGGATTTCCCTTTCCCGCAAGGCAACTTCTCTTAGAGTGAATGGCTCTTTTAAGCCTATTAGCAAGTTTGAATTTATGGAAGGTTATATGATTCCATGGCGCAGCCACGCAGATTCCCTTATGGGCGGAGAACTCAAGGTGAATTCTTGCCTTGACTTGGATTATATCATGGGCAAAAAAGGATGCGGCAAAGGTCCTGATGTTGCGAATCCCACAAACCCAATACTACCAGTGCAAAACTTAGGCTGGCGTGGTTGGACGAGGATTGGGACATTCACCACAGCGGCAATATTCGGAGCGGTTGCAGTTAAGAAGAATTTGGATGTTTTGCATTACGCAGATAAACAAAAAGGTTTGATGAGGAAAAATCCTGGTCAAGGTGATCCTCTCTATAACGAATGGTATAACGGCTGGAAAGAATATGATGATAAGAAAAACGATCGTGCAACTTCCAGAAATATTTTAGGCGCATTTGCAGGTATTTTTGCCGTAGGCGGAATATTGACTTTTGTGTTTTAACGCGCTGAACTGACTTTACATTTTACTCAGTATAGTGAGTAAAATGTAAAACATACTGAGTATTTTGTAAAACGTACTGAGTATTTTGTATATTATTTATATGAATACTCTGTTTAAAAGAAAGGTAGTTAGCCAAATTTGCCAAAGGCTTGCAGAGCCAAGGCGTTTTATTCAAGTTGTATCCGGGCCAAGGCAAGTAGGCAAAACCACCGCTGTTTTTCAGGCACTTGAGGAATGTGGTTTGCAAAACCGTTTTGTAAGCGCAGATGACCCTAACTTGAACTCAGTGGAATGGATACGCACCGAGTGGGAGCAAGCCCGCTTGGAGCAAAACAGAACAAAGGGAGATTTTGTTTTTGTTATAGACGAAATTCAAAAAATACCTGAGTGGTCTGCAATGGTTAAGTTGATGTGGGACCAAGATACAAGAAAAAAACAACCGTTAAAAATAATTTTAACAGGTTCTTCTTCGCTTCTTTTGCAAAAAGGGATAAAAGAATCTTTAATGGGTAGGTTTGAATTATTATTTTGTACGCATTGGAATTTTGCGGAATGTAAAGAGGCTTTTGGCTATACGCTAGACGATTTTCTTTACTTTGGTGGTTATCCGGGAGCAGCAGTTTTGAGAAAAAACGAGGAGAGATGGAGGCGTTATATTGCAAGCTCCATTGTTGAACCCAGCATTTCCCAAGATATTCTCTTTATGGAAGAGGTTAGAAAACCCGCCTTGATGAGGGCTCTTTTCACGCTTGGAGCCAGCTATTCGGGGCAGGAACTCTCTTACACAAAAATTTTAGGCCAACTGCAAGATGCTGGAAATACTGTGACTATCGCCCATTACTTGGAACTTTTGGCAAAAGCGAATATATTGTGCGGTTTGCAAAAATTTTCGGAAAACAAATTGCAAGTTAAGCAAAGTTCCCCAAGATTTATGGTTTTTGATACTTCCCTAATGACATATTCTTATGGTGCTTCCAAAAAAAGTTTTTTAGAAAATCAAACTGCCAAAGGGCATTTGGTAGAAAGTGCAGTTGGATCCTATTTGCTTGCGAAAGCGAGAGAGGAAAATTTTGAGGTATATTGGTGGAGAGACCGCGACAAAGAAGTTGATTTTGTGCTGAAAAAAGGCAAAAGCATAACCGCTTTGGAAGTGAAAAGCGGCAGGGTAAAACACATAGGCGGCTACTTGGATTTCAAGAAAAAATATCCGCAAGCAAGGTGTTTGGTTATTGGCGATTCAAATTGCAGTTTAGAGGATTTTTTGTTGGGAAAGGTTACTTTCTATATTTCGTAAATGATTAAATCCCCTTATTCCGTACCCCTTGCGGCAATGATCTGCACCGCGTTGCTTTTCTCTTGCGCACCTGACATTGAGCCACCACCACCGCCACAATCGCAGTCAAAGAATTATTGCGTTTACCCAGAAATGCAGCAGTGCTTTCCAACATCACAAACCACTTGCACAACAGGTGGCGAATTTAGCGATTATTGTCCTTATAGCAGTTCTGCCAATATCAGCAGTCCGAGTACGCTTTCTTCATCTAGCAGAGCAGGGCAAGGAGTAGGAGGACCGCTGGTTGAATTGGATATCATAATCCGCGATTTTCCAGCTCCAGCTAACAGTCTTAGAGAAAGAGAGGCTGCGGATTATACTGGCTATTATGGCTTTCAGGAATATGACTACAGCAAATCAGCAGCGAACAAACAATGCAACGCCAACTCCTCCCAAGCCACCAAAGGCATGGTTAGAGATACACTAGATTACAGTCAGTGCAAGGCAGGAGAAAAGAGACGTTATTGCGCAAGACCGTTGCCTGCAAACCCGCCTCCAGACAAAATGTGCTATGGAGAACATTTAGAAACTTGGTACACCAATGGTTCGCACACAAAAACTTTTAACGAGGTACTAACCTTAACACTCAAAAATGGACTTTACGAAATAGATACTGCGGGGTATTTTCCCTTGGATAAATATCCAGATGAACAGACTTTCGGCAAGGAGAATACAGTAAATCGCGTAGCGCACAATTTTGGCTTTACAGTTGCAGGCTCGGCGGAATTTAAGTATGTAAAAGACAATAACGATAAATTTGCCTTTAGAGGCGATGATGATATGTGGATGTTTATAGATGGAGTGTTGGTTATGGATTTAGGCGGTGTCCATCAAAGATTAGCTGATTCCGTTAGTATAGACACCGTAGCCAGCAAAAGAGGTTGGAAAGATGGCTCTACCCACACAATCAACTTTTTTTATGCAGAAAGGCAAACCCATGAATCAAACCTAATGCTTCGTTTTAGGCTTACCGGTCTTTAAGAATCCAAAAACTCCCATCAAGCCTCTCTATTGAATCCGCAATATCTTTTCCGTTGGAAAAATAAATTCCATCGGAATTTGTTTCGTTTACGCCTCGTATAAAAATGTAATAGGCTCCGCCGAATTTTTCTTTGAAGTTGAAGTTTTTGTGTATTTGCTCTAGCCAGCGTTTTAGGGCAGCTGCGTAAATATAGTATTGCAAATGATAAGCACTGCCGCGCATTGCCTCTTCCATTCCTGCCTCTGAAAAATCGCCGAGGCTATTTGATTTCCAATCTAAAATATAATACTTTTCGTCTTTGCCCAAAAATACCAAATCCATTGCGCCTTTTATGTATTTTGCAAGCAAATCTTCTTTCTCAAAATCCAGGATTTTGTCTTTCATTATTTCTTTTATTTTTTTCAAATCTAAATTCTCCGCTTTCATAAAAAAATTCAATTCCGTTGCTCTGTTGCTCGCATCTATTTCGCAAAGTTTTCCAGCTTCGCCTAAATTTTTATTCAAAATTAGCTTAACCTGCTTTTCAACCCAGGCTTTTCTTTTCTTTCCATCATCTGTATTTTTGGAAAATTCCTTAAAACCGCCAAGTTTGCGTTCCACCAAATCGCGAATTTCATTTTCGGTTGCATCAAAATCCACATTTTCAAAAATACTGTGCAAAAGAGTTCCCATCATTTTGCCTGCGGGAATTTTTATTTCTGCCGTTTGCAAAATATGAGTATAGTCCTTATGTTCCAAATTTTGCGAAATTGCCGAGAAACTCGTATGTTGCCAAGCCAGAGTTATTGGAAAATCTTTTGTTTTGGGCGATTTTAATGGTTTGTCTTGCTCGTTTTCCAAATTTAAGTTAAAACTTCCTGTATATTTAATATCTGCAAAGCTCTCCACTACCTTTATATTTTCATCTTCATCTTCCAATATTTTTTTGCAAATGTTTTGACCCGCAGAAGAGAATTCATTGCTTTTTGGATTTTCTTTATAAGCATACACTATATATAACCTATAAATGGGACGTGTAACAGCTACATAAAAATTTCTTGCAGATTCTTGCAAAATCTCCTTTTGTTCTTTTGATTTTGCATTATCACTGCCATTGATTATTTTTCTGTTGGAAATTTCATATTCTACAATAATATCATTTTCTATATGATAAACCGGTGGCGTTTTTTCATAACCTGGCATATTTTTTTCTCCCTTAAGCGTTATGTCTGGAACAAAAACTACTGGGAACTCCAAGCCTTTTGAGGTATGAATAGTCATAATTTGAACCGCATCATCGTCTGTTTCCAATTTTTCCTCAATTTCTTCTCCACTGGCATTTTCAATTAATTCTGCAAATCTTCTCAACATTCTTTCGGGAACTTTGCCAAATACAGTTTCTTCTTCATTTAAAATCCATATAAGATGCCTTAAATTTGTTGCATTTCTCTCGCCATTTTTTGCCTTTCGTATTTTTCCCCAAAGATTGCCAGAATCAAAAAATGAATTTATAGCCCGCATTATTCCATAACGTTTCCATGTGTCAAAAGCTTCGGCAAAAGGTTTTATGTCTTCTGTGGATATGCTCTCTGTGGATATATCTCTTGTTTCCATCAATGCTGCTTTTACGCGGCTCTCCTTTTGATAGTGTACAAAAGCCCTTAACAGCCGCATAATGTAATCAGCAGCATCGCTTTTGAATACGCTATCTGAGCGGCAAATAACCGCTGGAATGCTTTTCTCATTTTTTCTAAGAGCATTTCTATATTCTGTTGCTTCATCATTTGTTCTGGTTAAAATTGCTATATCTCGTGCCTTTATTCTTCTAATTTCACCCGTATCTTTGTCGGTTATTTCCGTGTTGGTTTTGTACAGCAAGCGAGCTATTTCTTGTACAATTTCTGGCTTAATGGAATAAAATTTCTGCTCGGCTTGGCTCTTATATTCTACCTTTCGCATTACAAGCGGTATTTCTTCTTTGCCGTTTATTGTGAGTTCTTGAAGTTTTTCCTTTCCAGATTTAACATTTATGTATTTTATATTTTCGTTCTCAAAAGGATTATCTATGCCAAAAATTTTATTCAATGCGCACAATAATCTTTTTTGTGTGCGATAATTTTTTTCTAAGGTATATTGCGCTTCTTTTGACTCTTTTTTTGCCTTTAAGTAGGCATAAATATCTCCTCCTCTGAATCTGTAAATTGCTTGTTTTGGGTCTCCAATCATAAAAAACGGTTTGCCTTCAAACAGATAACTGAATATTTTGAACTGCATTTTATCTGTGTCCTGAAATTCATCTATCAAAATGGCTTTATATTTTTTTTGCACAGCTTCAAAAAGTATTTTTTTATCAGCATCTTCTTGCACCGCTTTATAGACATTCATTATTAAATCGTTAAAACCCATAACTCTTAATTTTTTCTTTTCGGCTTGCAAGGCTTCCAAAAATTCCGTTGCCATTTTATGTTGTAACTTTGCAATAACTCTAGAACCAACTTTTTCATATTCTTTAAGGTTGTTATTGTAATCTTGAAATAAAGGATTTTTCTTTACATAATTTCCATGAATTGTTTTCCCATCACTATTAAATTTCACATTTTCCTTTGCTACTTCCGCTTTTAATCGCAAATGATTTTCTACTATGTCAGTTATATCTTCGTATTTATCTTCACATTCTATTTTTGCATCAGAGAAATTGATAACGTTTTCTATTCCTATTTTTAAAATATCTGGAGAAAATTTTGCGGGCAAATTTTTTATTTCTTCATCTTTTAATTTTTCAATTTCATGCCGCCAAAAATCTGCTACTATTCTATTCTCTATGTCTTTCTGATTTTTAATAAGTTCCATTTCTTCAAAGTTTCCAATCTCAAAATCAAATTCACTGAGCAGCCTTTTGCAAAAACCGTGAATGGTGAAAACAGGCATTTCGTCTATGCGGGCAATGGCATCTAATAAATTTGCTTTTTGCTCCAAAGTTAAACTTTTGCTATTTAAGGCATATTCTTCTCTAATTCTTTCAGCGGTCTTTTTTTTAAGTTCTGCGGTTGCCGCTTCTGTGAAAGTTATCAAAACTATTTTTTCTATAGGAAAAAGTTTTTTCAAAAGACAAAAAACAATTAATCCTATTGTATATGTTTTGCCAGTTCCCGCGCTCGCTTCAATAAGAACTTTTTCGTTAAGGGGCAGGGATTCAATATCATTTATATCATTTATTGATTTCATATTTTTTATACTCCCCAAATAACAGCATGGAACAATCTATAAATTTCTGTTCTTGTTCAGTACCCAAGTCTTTTAAAGATTCTGCATCTCCCAATACTTTTTTTGCATATTGAGAAAATTTTGCCAATCCTTCTTTATAATATCCAAAAATTTTTTCTTCGGCTTTTTTTATTGCTGCTTCTTCTTTATCTTCACCGCCACTTAAAACGTTGACATATTCCAAAGCGGCATCTGGGAAAATTGGCAACATTCTTGTTTCTAATTCTTTTTTTAGTTCCCATAACTTATTTAAAATTTCATTTGCTTCTTCTTTTGAAATGCCTCGCAATTCTATTACTGCATCTTTCAAAAATATTTTCGTGCTTTGATTTTCAACTTTATTTATATTTAAATCCAAATGATATAACCAATGTTTTAAACGGTATTTGCCTTTATCTTTGCTCGGATAAATCCAAAAAGTCCCTTCTTTTTCATTTTTTGCCATTTCCTTTAACTCTTCTATTTCAATTATTGTATTCTCTATGACTTTGCTCGCAAATTTACCACTTGGCAAACTGCCTTTTAATTGAGAAATTTTAATCTCTTCCATATATTCTTCGCGATTTTCATTTTTTAAAATCAAATCAGATAATTTCCATTTATCCAGCCCCTTTTCCACAGTAAATGGTTCAACATTTTCCAAAAGTTCAATGGGTTCTGGCAATTCTATTTTGCATACGCCTTTTAAAAAATACTTCGGAGCATCAGATAAAATTCTAAATAAAGCATCAATATCTCTTTTTTCTGTTTCTTTGAATAACGGTTTCCATTCCCAAATATTGCTTGAATCAGAATTTTCAAAATTTTGCCATCTATCATCATAGGTACTCAAAGTTCCGTTGAAATATTTTCTTGAAAAGGGTTGCAATGGATGTTTTACTATTAAATCTTTTTGTTCTATTCCATATTGTTCTTTCAAATTTTTCAAAAACATAATCACTACGCTGGAAGGTTCAAGGTCTTCTGCCGTTTTTTCGCTTTGACCAATCCAGCTTACGTAAAGTTTTTCCCTTGCGCTGCCAATTAGTTCCAAAAACATCAAGCGTTCTTCATTTGCCACATCCTTGTCGCCTTGTTTGTATTCTGCCATAAGGCTAATATCTTTGCTTTGTTTTTGATGCGGAAATTCCTTGCTGTTCATACCAATGCAGCAAATAACCTTGTGCGGCACTGCTCGTATAGTTTCAAAATTTGAAAAAGAAATTTTGCCTGTCATAGAATATGATGATTTTGCGCTTGATTCCATTTTTCTCTGCAAAGCATTTTTCAGCGTTGAAAAGCTAATCTGCACTTTTGAGTTATTGCCAAAGCCAATACATATTTCCTCTTTCAAAGAGTCCCAAACTTCCATAACTTTTTGGTAAGGGTCTTCTTGAGACTCGTTAAAATTAGTTGCGTCATCACCAAAAAATACTGGTAAATTTTCTTTTAAAAAAACATCCCATTCTTCAATTGATTTTTCCTTTTTGCTCTCAGAATCAAATTTTTCCAAGGTTTTTACAAAATGCGCAAACTCGCCTAAAATATAAGCAGAACTTCCCTCTATATCTGGATAGCAATAATCGCCAAGTTCAGAAAATCCATTTTCTGAAATCATAAAAAAACCAGCTTTCAACTGTTCAAATCCACCTGCAAAAGAATAATTAGGCGCAGGAGCCGAACTGTTAAGGCTATGCCTAATTGCATTTTCTTTAACCCATTTTTCCAAACGCTCCCTATCGTTTGAATCTAATTCCTTGCCCTGCACGAACATTGAGTATTCAAACAGAGTGAGAATATCCGGTGCTTCGTACCTGCCATCAATTTGTGAAAAGAGCAAATTCAAAAGCTGCGCTGTTTTATCGTATTTTTTTACATCTCTGTCTGCAATTTGAAATGGAATATCGTCGTACCTGCGAAAAACGCTTTCTATTGAACTGGCATAAGTTTCAATATTTGGAGAAACAACAGCTATATCGCTTAGCTCCAATGTTTTTTCCTCTGCAAATAAATCCAGCAAATAATCGCACAAAACCTCAATTTCTCTTAAAGGAGAAAAGCAACTGTTAAATGTTAAACCTGTATTTGAGGGACAAGGGACAAGGGATAAGGGATATGATTTATTGTTGTCTTGAATTATGTCGTTTTGGATTTTTGAAAGTAAGGTTTCGTTTGAATTATTATTTTGGGAGTTCAAAAATTCACAGGATATTTTCCCCTGTTCCTCATATTGTGATATTTGCTCATAAATCACCTGTGCATTTCTGCCTAAATTTGCTATCAATCTATTGCCTAAATCCCAATATAGTTCCTTTTCATTTGCAATTTTCTTATTTGCCCAAGCCTCTTTTCTCATTTTCGCAATTTTCTTATCGCTCACAGATGTGCCTATATATTCTTCGCTAACTTGAAGCAAATATAAATTCACTTTGCTGCCAGCCTGCGATAAATGGATTAATGTTGATAGGTGAATAGGAGCAATTGACAAAGGTGCAAAGATGAAAATTTGTTTTGGCAAAAACTTTTTTTCACCTTTCTCATTTGATAATTCTTGTTCAATGGATTTATAAAGTTGATACGTATTTTGCTCATCTTTATATTTTTCTTTGAGTTCAAGCCAAAATTTTCTTTGCCTTTTTTCGTTTTTTATAAAGTTGGTGTCTGCATTTGCAACTGAATAAGGTTTATTCTCTGCCCATTTTTCAATTAACTCTGGTCTGTAAATTTGATATGCAAAAAATAAGGAGGCAAGTTCGTTTGCAAAGGAAAATGTTTTTTGCTCGCCTTCCAGCAAAGCATAAATAGCCCATACTAAATTGTGCCGATTGTATATATTTTCTTTTTCGTCTTTTTTGTTTTTGGATAAATTATAAGCGCATTGCATTAAAAGCCCTGCCAAAGGTTTGAATGGGAGTGCTGTCCATATTTTATATTTATCTGCACAGGTCTTTTTCAAATATTCCTGCAAACCTTTTGATTCGCAAATTATCAAACTGCCACCGGTTAAAAAACCACCTTTTGCGTTGCTTGCACCAAAATTGCTTTTAGATAAAATATCCTCTAAAAACTTGTTAGCAAGCGTTTCTATATTCGTATGGAGGTATGTTTGCATTTTTTCTACTGTTCTAAATATTAAATTCCAACAATTATGTCAAAAATCCTTTTTCCTTTGTATTCCACCCATTCCATTTTAGGTTTGCCTGTATTCTGTTCTTTTCTAAAATCAAATGTTAGCAAATAACCAGTATTTTCGTTTTTGCTGTCTAAATAACCAGCTATCTGTTCCAAAGCATTTTCGTGCGATGTATCTCCATACCACAATTTTAGCTCAACTATGAATTGTTCGGAATTATAATCAACAATAACATCCATTCTCTTGGCATTGCGAGTTTCGCTTTCTATATGGTAAAATCCACCGCCATTGATCAATGGGCGCAAATATGTGAGGAATAACATTCGGCATTCGCTTTCCATAAATTTTTTTTCGCTTTCTCTGTAAAGTTCATAGTAATGCCGTGTGAATTTTTCAATGGTGAGCTGCATATTGAATTTGTTGTTAAACACAACTTCAGAAGCCAAATCTTCCCTTAATTCTCTTTTTTTCAATTTCATTCTGTGAATAAAATATTCATAAAACAATATTTCAAATATTCTGTTGCCTATAACAACGTTATCCCCTTGCCGAATTAAAAAACCAAAAGTCAATCCAAGGTCTATTGTTGCATCTATTGCGCTATATGTGTATTGTTCGCCCAAGGCTACTATATTGAACATCATATCGTGCAATTCTTTATTGGCTGCAATATTTTGAGCAATATCGTCAAACAAGGTACTCCTATCTCTCAAAATCATTTTCACAGCTTTTTGAATCCCGTTTATAGTCCAATCTCTGTCTAAATCTTCTTCTATTTTTTTGCAAATTCTAGAAACAAGATAAGGATAACCATTGGTATAAGCTCTAATTTCTTTGGATATCGTTTCTATATCCATTCCAGTTTTGTAATCTTTTTCGTATTCATTTAGCATTGTAGCAATTTCTGGTGCAGAAAAAGACATATCTACTTTAAATTCCGCCGCTATGTTCCAAGGAGAGTTTATCCGTTTTTCTCCGTCTTGAAGTTGATGGGTGCCAGCTTGAATCATTTTTAGTTTTAAGTTTCTTATGTCATACACACCAGCTAGAATAACGCTTTGGAATGTAGCTTTTTTTGAGTTTCCTCTTACCAAATACTTGTCTCTCAACATTCCTATAAATCTCAAGAAAACCATATTATTTGAAGTTTTATCTGTTTCATCAATAAAAAGAACAACCTTTTTATTTTTGCAAACTTTATTCAAATGTATATCAAATTCTTCAAAAGTAGAAACCGATTTATTTATCCAAGTCGTATAACCTTTGATATCGTTGCAATTTAGAGCTTCTGATATTTGCCTAAGCAATGTTTGACAAAAGTTCTTTGCATTTTCAAAGGGTTCATCTCCAATTCCCTCAAAGCTTATGCGAGCTACCTGATAGCCCTTTTCCAGCAAATATTTTTCCAATTGTCTTATGATTGTGGTTTTGCCATATTGCCTAGCGCGGTTTATAGTAAAATAATCGCCTCTTTCTACCATAGTGGCAATTTGATTGACTTTGTTTGATATGTCAACCATATAATGCTTGTCTGGCAGGCAAAGACCGGTTACATTAAAATATTTTTTAGGCATTGCGGTAAATTTAGAAAAATTTCACCTACTTCTTTCCCCAAATTGCATTTTTTGCTTATTTTTAGAAAGGTAGTTCACCATTGCATTTTCCCTCATTTTCTAAGGCTCGTTTTGCTATCTCAATAGGCTCAATGCACCACTTGACAATTTCTGGAACAGCAATTTTAAGTTCTGCAATAGCCTTGTTAAAATTTTCATCGTCATAATTTATGCTTTTGCAAAGATAGGCACGTGCCCGCCATATTCGAGCTTCAAGGCAGTCTGGATCTTTTTCAAGCGCAGCGGTATAGCTTGTGATTGCTTCGTCATAGTCTTCGTTTACAAAATATTCATCGGCTTTGGTTAGGAATTTAAGTATATGAATTGGTTTTTGTGCGGAATAATCGTTTTCAAAAACCAAAGTCTTGTAGCTTGCTTTTGCTGTGTTAGCCGCAACGAGTGCTTTTGCTTCTGCGGAGTTTACATTGTATTGCAAAAATAAAGATTCAGCAACAGCTTTCCAATTGGGTTCGCTGATAGCTACGGTTTCAAATTTGCAAACGCCATCAATTTTATCCGTTATTGAGCCAAGCATCGCTACTGCTTCTTTTTCAATGGAATTCAAAATTTTCTGGTCAGAGCGCAGGTCATAAATTCTGCTTGCTATGGCTTTTGCCTCTTTTTTTGTTGTATCACCCATATTTTCTCTCCTATTAGGCTGTTTATTACTATATAACTTGCAATATGCAAAAATGGGGCTATTTTTTCTATATTTTAAAAATTATGTCAAAAAAAGACCACAAGGCGAAAGAGAAAAAGGAAATTGCTCAAATGCTTGCAAAGCAGCTCAGGGCTGGAACCTATTTTGCCGAGAAGGAAGAAGATGGATATGCGATATTTTCCAAAGAAGGCAATGTTAAAATCGGTAGCCTTGTTATCAATAGAAAATACGGTTCTCGCATATTCAAATCTTTTGTATACGAAGAAGGAATGGAGCCTAAAGGCATACCTACGGAATTCACAACTTCATTGCTCACCCCAGTCTGGGACTTTTGCTATAAAAACTTAGGTCCCATAGAAGGCT
>JGI20171J14444_1000238_pt1 | contig 17828 bp, 12 predicted proteins | sample TergutNc150P4_FD_14444 | JGI IMG/M metagenome (IMG submission 14444) | reverse complement strand
AGTTATCCCGCAGAAAATGCAGTACGAATTTGGAAGTTATTATCCCGCAGCAAGTTCAGTGGAAGCCGCCACTTCGCCAAGCCGCTGGGACGTTAGGCGTCAGCGGGCGAGAACATTGAGAGAAATGTATTGAACAGAAAGAGTAGTGAAGGTGAAATTGTATCGGAAAATGTAATATTTTGAACGGAATTATATATTAATTTGTAGAAATTGTAAAAAATAATTGAAAATGAAGAGAATATTAATTGTCATATTGATAGAATTAGTATCCACAGGTGGATTGATAGCCCAAGAATTAAAAAAAGAGTGGGCGGATGGAAACTTGACTTGGGAAGATTTCAAAGAAAAAGAGAGCAGTAACGGACAACAAATTTCTGAACTGAAATATTATCTTGGCTACAATTCAGGCAAGCAAAAGTATGGTGATACCGTTATTTCAAGAAATATTGCTCTTGGCTATATGGACAAAAATCTATCTTGGGTAAGTCCCAAATATAAAAGCGAACAACATTTGAGATATAATCAAGCTGTCTTCAATATCGTTGAGGTACATAGACGAATGTTACAATTAGAATTAGATAGAATAAGTTCAAGTTTTGAATTTCAAGGAAAATTTCAAATCATTTATCATTCGTGTACAAATGAAATAGAACGACTTAATAAAGAAACAGACGGAGGAAATAATTTGAATTCATTAGTTTTTTGGGAACAAAAACTTTCCGATGAACTAAATAGTTATAAGAAAACGCAAATACTTGACTTTGAAACTAAAAATTTTGGATACGGTATGCACGTTGGATTTGGCGGTGGTCTTTTTACAGGGACAATTAGTGAGTATTTTAGTCCAACTTTTAATTTTATTTTTGGCTTTGATTTTGCGTATAAAAAATCAATTTTATATTTAAATGGAACATTAGCAGGTGGAAAAGTTAGACAGGATTACATTTCTGATAAAAATTGGTATAAGAAGCAAAATATGAATTTGGCGGTGATAGATGTGTCTTATGGATACGCATTTCTTGATAACAGAAAACTAAAACTTGCGCCATTCGTAGGTCTTGGAATTACTGAATTGTCAGGACAAAATAAAGACAATAAAGAAAACGGATTAAGACTTGTAGATTATAACGTTATTTTTGGAATAAATGCGGATTATAAATTGCGAACAAGAATTAATCTTTTGCCCAATTCTGTTTTTGGAGCAGCGGTTAAGGAAAAAGTCGAAACGTCTATTAGAGCAAGATTTTATGTTACAAGGGCAAATTTAAGTTCTGATTTGAGTGGATTTTCGGTCAATTTAACAATAGGACTGTGTGGCTTTGGTAATATGATACGTGTAAAGTGAAAAATAATGAAATTGCAATGACTTGATAAAGAAGATAAAATGCCAGCGTACAACGGGCGGTTTGGCGCAAGCGGGGCAGTGTCTCGCCCGAAAGTTTGTGCGAATTTTCAAGTTTTGCGCCCGTCCGAACAGCAGTGAAACCCCCGCCTGCCCCAAGCCGCTGGGACGTTGCACGCAAGCGGGAAAGACCGTGCGAAACCCAAGAATTGAAACATGAAAAATAGCAAAATTTGAAAACATAGTTGAAAAAACATCAACTATGTCGGATATTTTTACTGTCTTTGCAAATTGAATAAGAAATAGTATGATTGAACTCGAAAGATTTAAAAACATACCGATTGAAAGTTCTGTGTTACAGGAATTTGTTGGTGATTTTAAGTTTCCACGCAATAAGGTGTCGGCACTTGAAAAGCGAGGGAATATAATCCGTTTGAAAAAAGGTTTGTATGTGATTTCAGAAAAAATCAGTCGCACGCCTGTTTCCCGCGAATTGATTGCCAACCATTTGTATGGGAGTTCCTATTTATCACTTGAAACGGTCTTGTCGTACTACGGAATGATTCCCGAACGGGTTTTTGCAATACGTTCTATGACCACCAAGCGAGCGAAAACTTTTGAAACTCCATTTGGAACTTTTGATTATACAACGGTTTCGACAGATTATTTTAGCATTGGGATTAGGCAGGAAATTGTTGAAAATCAGTATGCCTTTCTGATTGCCACACCCACAAAAGCCGTTTGTGATATGATTGTTGCCACACCGAATTTGCGTTTACAGTCGGTAAAGGCAATGCAAACTTATTTGGTAGAAGATTTGCGTATTGATTTTGATGTTTTAAAGAGTTTGGATAAAGATATTGTAAGGCAGTGTATTGAGGTTGGGAAAAAGAAAAATGAATTGGGATTATTGGTGGAATTTTTGAATGAATTATAGTTTTAATATTCTTTAAATAATGTTTTGTATGAAAAGGATATATTTTTACTTATTTATTTTAATCTTATTTTGTGGTTGCGGTAATTCGCAAAAGAAAATTTTTTCTGAATTGGAAAAATTTGACAGTTCTTTGGATTCGTTAATCAACGAGCCAATGTTTGACTATTCAAAATATTGTATTTTTCAGGGTGATACTTTGAAGAATAGTCCAAAGCAAATAGAAATAACTTGTTATAAAAAAATCGGTAATGATTCTATCTTAATTGATGCAAATTGCCATATTTATAAATTTGAAAATAATGAATTAATATTTAATCATCAAGAAGACATTCTTGGAAATAAGTACGTGTGTTGGTATATTTATTTTAAAGATAAAATTGACAATGAACTTATTAGCAATCTTCAAAAAAAATATGCCAATACAGATACTTTTGTTAATGGCTATGTGAAAAAATATAATAAAGATGGAAAACTTTTAAAATCCATACGTACTGCTGATTGGATTGAAGCTAATTTATATCGCAGAGTGAAAACAAAGGAAATCAGACATGTAGAGGTATATAATTATAATCAAAAAGATGATAAATGTACTATGTGGCGTAGAAATTATTTTAGCGGAAAATATAATATTGATACTATAAAAGCAACACCAATAGAACAAATTAATATTGATTGTAACAAGCGATATGATAAAGATTCCGATTATGCATATACTTATGACGAATATGGTAATTGGATTGTAAAAAAATGTATAATGAGTTTTGAATATGATGAGGCAACAGATTCTTATGTTAGAAGAAAACCTGAAAATTACGATGCGTATTATCGAAAAATAACATATTAAAGCAACCAACTAAATCAGTAAAAATCAAATTTCCAACAAATATGTCCAATACAATTTTTGAAAATATGCTCTCACGTTACCCAATCGCCACCAAAGACGATTTGAACAACGCTACACACGAAGTAATGCAACAAATCACGCTTGCAGGCTTGTATCGCGGTGGATTTTTCGACCACGCAGCGTTTTACGGAGGTACTTGCCTGCATATTTTTTATGGTTTACAGCGATTTTCGGAAGATATGGACTTTTCGCTTTTACAGGCAGATGAACATTTTACGTTGGAAAACTATTTTGATGCAATTATTTCAGAATTTCGCGCACTTGGTCGTGAAATTGTGATTACACGTAAAGAGAAAAAGACGCAAACAAACGTAGAATCAGCGTTTTTGAAAGATAATACAGAAATTTATAACCTTTCTTTTTCAACAGAAAAGCAAATAAAAATCAAAATAGAAGTCGATACACAGCCGCCTGTCGGATTTTCAACGGAGTACAAATTGCTGCTTTTACCGTTTTCGTTTATGGTGCGATGTTATACTTTGTCGGATTTGTATGCTGGGAAAATGCACGCCTTACTTTTCAGAAATTGGAAAACTCGTGTGAAAGGTCGCGATTGGTACGATTTTGAGTGGTATGTGCGGAATAATATTACGTTGAATTTTAATCATTTGCAAAAACGCACAGCACAAATCAGTGGTTTGAACGAACAAGATTTCACACCCGAAATTTTCAAAAAAATGTTGAGGGAACGGATTGAAAATACGAATATTGAAACGGTTAAAAACGACGTCCGTCCATTTATCAAAAATGTATCGGAAATGAATATTTGGAGTACAGATTATTTTTTACAACTTGTTGATATGATAAAATTATGATAAAAATGCCTTCGTGCAACGGGCGGTTTGGCGCAAGCGGGGCAGTGGCTCGCCCGAAAGTTTGTGCGTAGCGGAACAATGACAACGAAAATAAAACAGATGATTAGTAAAAAAACAGTATAAAAAATTCAATATTATGGGATTATTAAATTTTCTAAAAAGAGATAGAAACAAAAAAAACATTTTTTTTGTAATTTATTTAAAATAAACGCATTACATTTTTTTAAAAATAATAATAATAATTTTTTTAGTAAAAAATTTCTTTTTTTGGAATAAAAACTGTAATTTTGCCCCGCAAATTTAAAAAGAGATAAAACTTTATGTCGAAAAAGAAACAGAACAAACAGGATAGTTTTGAAAAAGTAGAAACCACGCTTTCGTCGGCGGAAATGTTCATAGAAAAAAACAAAAAAACCATTTTATATGTGCTGGGAGGCATTATTTTGGTGGTGTTGCTAATTTTGGCGTTCCGCAATTTTTACCTCAAACCGCGCGAAACTGATGCTGCAAATGAAATTTATAAAACGCAATTGGTTTTTGCTCGCGATTCGTTCCGCATTGCACTCGAAGGTAACGCACAAGTTGTTGGTTTTAAGGATATTGCATCGGAATACAGCATTACAAAATCGGGCAATTTGGCAAACGCTTATGCTGGAATTTGTTACTACAAACTCGGCGATTACAACAACGCAATAAAATATCTAAATCAATTTGACGGAAAGGATAACACATTATTTACCACTGTTTTAGGTTTAATTGGCGATTGTTATGCCAACACAGGCGAAACCGATAAAGCAATTTCGTATTTTGAAAAAGCGGCATCAAAAACAGATGATGTTACAACTCCGCTTTTTTTGAAAAAGGCAGGAATTGCGTACGAATCGTTACAAAAATTTGACAAAGCGCTTGCTGTTTATAAGCAAATTAAGCAGGATTATCCAAGCAGCATAGAAGGGCAGGATATTGACAAATTTATTGCACGGATTGAACAATAATTATTTTATTCATATTTGTAAAATTAAAAGGAAACTCCCGTTTGAAACATCAAGCGGGAGTTTTTATAAGAGCAAAATTAATCAAGCATTTTGAAAAGTAAATTTATATTGAACTTTTTATTATTTTTGCAAAAAAAATTACATAACATCAATGACAACTCAATATCAAAATCTTTCGGAATATGATGTTCANCAAATGCCTGATAAACAAAAAGTTGCTGAACAACGNTACGGAATTGTAGTAGCCGATTGGAACAAAGAAATTACGCATACGCTTTTGCATAGCGCACTTCAAACTTTTGTCAAAAACGGTGCAGAACCGGGAAAAATCAATATTATTCACGTTCCGGGAACGGTAGAACTCACTTATGCGGCAAAACAATTGGTTTCCGATTTTTATTATCTGACAGAAGGTGTAAAAGTATTTAAATATGCGGCTGTAATTGTTCTTGGCTGTGTTATAAGAGGTGAAACATCGCATTTCGATTATGTTTGCCAAAGTGTTACGCAGGGAATTACGCAACTCAATTTGCTTGAAGAAGGCTGTCCTGTGATTTTTGGCGTGCTGACAACTGAAAATATTGAGCAGGCGCACGACCGAGCAGGCGGAAAATACGGCAATAAAGGCGCAGAAACCGCAGTTACTGCAATTAAAATGGCAAATATTATTTGGTAAATTTTTATTGTTTATTTAATGATTTCAAAAGTAATTGAACAAAATATCGTAAATAAAATACAAAAGCAAATAGATGAAAATGAGCGTTTTGTAGTTGTTTCGCACGTTGGACCCGATGGCGATGCTATTGGCTCATCGCTTGCGATGTGGCATTTTTTGACCTCGCAAAACAAACAGACAACGGTTATTATTCCTAATGCTTTTCCCGCATTTTTAAAATGGTTGCCAAATACGGATAAAATTTTGATTTACGAAAATGATAAAGAACTGGCTGACAAAAAATTATCTGAGGCAGAGGTGATTTTTGTTATGGATTTGAATGAGCGGCGGAGAATGAATATTTTAGCAAATGCGGTGATTGATTCTCCCGCTCAAAAAATTATGATTGACCATCATATTTACCCTGACGAATTTGCAAAAATTATCGTTTCATACCCCGAAATATCTTCTACAAGCGAACTTGTCTTTCATTTAATTTGCCAAATGGGCTGTTTTGCGGATATTAACCTCGCTTGCGCCGAATGTATTTATACAGGAATGATGACTGACACAGGCGGATTTTCGTACAACTCGAACAGCAAAGATATTTACAACATTATCAGCGAGTTACTCAATATTGGCATTGATAAGGACGATATTTACCGCAAAGTTTATAATAATTATTCTGAAAACAGAATGCGGCTTACAGGATACGCACTGTACCGCAAAATGAAAGTTTATCCGAAATATAATACGGCGCTTATTACGCTCACACGCAAAGAGTTAGAGCAATTTAACTATACTACTGGCGATGCCGAAGGGCTTGTAAATTTGCCTTTGAGTATTGAGGGAATTATTTTTGCCGTTTTTATGCGTGAAGAAAGCGATAAAATCAAACTTTCGTTCCGCTCACAAGGCAATTTTGCCTGCAATACATACGCACGCGAGGTGTTTCGCGGCGGCGGTCATCTAAATGCTTCGGGCGGCGAAAGTTACAACGGAATGCAAAAAACTATTTTAAAATTTGAAGAAAGTTTGCCAAAATATGAAGAAATGTTGAAAAACAGCATTTAATTTTGTAAACAAATTTTTCTTTATTTTTTAAAAACAAAATAAAAAAACTTCCTGTGAAACGTTGTATATTGCTCATATTCGGTTTGTTATGCGTGATTTTATTTGCTTTTGGGCAGGAAGAAAATCAGGCTGGGATTGAGCAACTTATTGGCGAAATTTTTGAACAGTATGCAGAAGAACAGGAAACGGAAATTGACTTTGAATCATTTTACGAAATGCTTATTGCTGCATCACAAAATCCTGTAAATCTGAATATTGCAACGCGCGAACAATTGGAAAATTTACCTTTTCTATCCGAAAATCAAGTTCAAAATATTTTAGAATTCCGCTATCTTTATGGCGATTTTAACACAATTTATGAATTGCAACTCATTAACGGACTTGATATGACAGACATTCGGCGAATGTTGCCTTTTGTTTTTGTGGGCGAAGGTGGGAAAAATCAGCGTGATAAAATTTATTTTCGCGAAATTTTTACGCGCAGCAAAAATGAACTTCTTTTGCGCTACGACCAAACTCTCGAAAAGCGAAAAGGTTTTATCACGCCTGAAAATCAACCAGATACAATTGCAAATAATAATTATCTCGGCGAGCCGTTTTACTCTTCGATAAAATATAAATTCGCTTTTAAAGATAGAATTTTATTTGGTTTTCAGGCGGAAAAAGATGCGGGCGAGCCGCTTTTTAATAAATATGGACGCGGTTATGATTTTTTTTCCGTTTCGGCGCAATTAAATAATTTTGGAATTTTCAAAACCATTGTTGCAGGTGATTTTCGTGCGGGTTTTGGAATGGGTTTGGTTATCAGGCAAAATTTTTCTATGGGAAAATCGGCTTATGTTCTCAATGTACAGCCGCGCGGAGCAGGGTTGAAACGCTATACTTCAACTGCCGAATACAATTTTTTGCGCGGCGCTGGAGCGACAATCCGCATTAAAAATCTGGAAATTACCGCTTTTGGTTCAATGTGCAAACTTGATGCTGATACAGCAGGCGGTTTTGTCAGTTCGTTTAACCAAAGCGGATACCATCGGCTTTTTACCGAAAAGAACAAACAAAATACCGTTTTGCAAAAAGTTGCAGGCGGAGATATAACGCTTACAACCAATTATTTGCAAGTTGGAATTACGGCAATCGGAATTAATTACAATATTGCGGTTATTCCAAATAATACGGTTGCAAACATTTTCGCTTTTTCGGGGAAAAATCAGTTTAACGCCAGTATGCATTATCGCGGAGTTTGGCGAAATTTCAATTTCTTTGGAGAAACGGCAATAAATTCACAATTTGCAACGGCAACAATAAATTCACTTTCATTTTCGCCGATTTCCACTGTGGATTTTGTTATTTTATATCGTAATTATTCGCCGCGTTATAATGCGTTTTTTGCAAATGGTTTTGGCGAAAATTCAAAAATTACAAATGAAAACGGTTTTTATTTCGGCACCGTAATTCGTCCGTACCGCCGTTGGAAAGTTTCTGCTTATGCCGACAATTTTCGTTTTCCCGCTCCGCGTTTTGGTACAGATTATCCTTCGTATGGTGTTGATTTTCTGCTGCAAACCGATTTTGCGTATTCACGGCGAACAAATATGTCGTGGAAATTCAGATACAAAAATATTTTTAAAAATTATACGGATAACAATTTGAATATTAAACAAATAACAGCAAACCAAAAATGGCAGTTGCGTTACACTTTAAATGTTTCTCTCGGCGGATTTCAACTGAAAACTCAACTTGACGGAAATATTGCACAAATTGCGCAAAATACTATAACTTATGGAGTTATGGCTTTACAAGATATTAATTATGCTTTTAAAAAAGCGCCGTTGAAAATCAATGCGAGTTTTCGTTTTTTTGATGCTAAAAATTATGAAAATCGGCTTTATGCTTACGAAAAAGACATTCTTTACGCTTTTTCTATTCCTATGATGTATGGTTTGGGGGCGAGATTTTTTGTCAATTTGAATTATAAATTTAACGAAAATCTTTCTATGTGGTTCAAATTTGCGCAAACTGTTTATTCAGACGACCGCGCCTCAATAGGCTCAGGGCGCGATAAAATTGATGGAAACCGCAAAACCGATATAAAAATTCAGGCAAGATGGAAATTTTGAAAATCATATTTTTTTAAGAAAAAATTTTATAAAATGCTAAATAATAACACCGAAATTTACAATATTTTACCAAACGAAAGTTCTCAAACAATTCGGCAAATTGCCGAAAAAGCAGCGGCAAAATATACTGTAATATGCTTAAAATCAGATATTTTGCTTGGACAAAATGCATTACATCGTTTTGCTCAAATAGCAGATGATACCAGCGCAGGACTTGTTTTTTCCGATTATATTAAAATAAAAAACGGAAAATCATTCCCGAATCCTGTAATTGATTATCAATCAGGCAGTTTGCGCGATGATTTTGATTTTGGCTCATTGCTGTTCTTCAACACGGCGGCTTTGAAAAACGCTGCTGCAAAAATGACGGAAAATTACCGTTTTGCAGGACTTTACGATTTGCGGCTGAAACTTTCGCAAACGCATAAATTGTTTCATATCAGCGAATTACTTTACACAGAAAACGAATCTGACTCTCGCCTCAGTGGCGAAAAACAGTTCGATTATGTAAATCCGCGAAACCGTGAAGTGCAAATTGAAATGGAACACGCATGCACAGCGCATTTAAAGGCGATTGGCGCACTTCTTGAACCGAATTTGCAAGATACGGTTTTTGAAAAAACTGAAAATTTTCCTGTAGAAATTTCGGTAATTATCCCAGTACGAAACCGCGAAAAAACCGTTGCCGATGCGATAAATTCCGCTTTAAAACAAAAAACAAATTTTGCATTTAATATTTTGATTATCAATAATTTTTCAACAGATAAAACAGGTGAAATTATTGATGATTTTGTAAAAAAATATCCGCAAAAAGTTATTCAAATCATTCCGCAAAGAAAGGATTTGGGAATTGGCGGTTGCTGGAACGAGGCGATTTTTTCAGAAAATTGCGGACGTTTTTGTGCGCAATTGGACAGCGACGATTTGTATTCAGATGAAAATATTTTACAATTTATTGTAAATGAATTTGTTACACAAAATTGCGCAATGCTTGTCGGCTCATATCAAATGGTTGATTTTTCTTTAAAAACAATTCCTCCCGGAATTATCGACCACCGCGAATGGACAGCAGAAAACGGACAAAACAACGCTTTGAGAATCAACGGTTTGGGTGCGCCACGATGTTTTTATACGCCAATTTTACGCGCAGCAGGCGGATTGCCAAACACAAGTTACGGAGAAGATTATGCAATCGGATTGCGCCTGAGCCGCGAGCATAAAATCGGGCGAATTTACGAGCCTATTTATCTCTGCCGCCGCTGGGACGGAAATTCTGATGCGGCTTTGCCTGTTGAAAAACTTAACGCGAACAATTTTTACAAAGACCAACTGCGCACTATCGAATTAGCAGCACGAATGAAAATTAATTTGTCAAAGCGAACGGTTGTTTGATTAAGCCTTTAATAATTTTGAAAAATTAACAGTTTTGGAAACAAAGAAAAAACATATTTTCCCGCCGCAAACTACTGAAAGAATTGACGTTACAGGTGCGCGAGAGCATAATTTGAAAAATATTAACGCCGTTGTGCCGCGTAATGCGCTAACGGTGATAACCGGCTTGAGCGGCAGCGGAAAATCGTCTTTGGCTTTCGACACCATTTACGCCGAAGGACAACGCCGTTACATTGAAACATTTTCGGCGTATGCACGCTCGTTTTTGGGCAACCTTGAACGTCCAAATGTTGATGAAATTACGGGTTTAAGTCCTGTGATTTCCATTGAACAAAAAACCACAAATAAAAATCCGCGTTCAACCGTTGGAACGACAACGGAAATATATGATTTTCTGCGGCTTTTGTTTGCCCGTGCGGGCATTGCCTATTCGTATATCACAGGCGAAAAAATGGTAAAATATACCGAAGAACAGATTGTTGATATTATTTTAAAAGAATATAACGGACAAAAAATCCAATTGCTCGCGCCGCTTGTAAAAGCGCGGAAAGGACATTACAGAGAACTTTTTGAGCAAATCCGCAAAAAAGGTTATTTGCACGTGCGCATCGATGGAGAAATTCAGGAAATCAAGGCAGGAATGCGCCTCGACCGCTATAAAGTTCATAATATTGAAGTTGTGATTGACCGCCTGCAAGTTGGGGAAAAAGACAGAAAACGTTTGTATGAATCAATGCAAAAATCTATGAATCAAGGCAATGGAATTGTAATGATTTTACACAAAAATACAGAAAAAAATGCACAGCAAGTCCGCGCCGACGAAAACAGCGTGCGTTATTTTTCTCGAATGTTAATGTGTCCCACAACTGGCATTTCTTATGAAGAGCCTGCACCGCATCATTTTTCTTTCAATTCGCCGCAGGGCGCGTGCCACAAATGCAAAGGTTTGGGCTTTATAAATCAAATAGATATGGATAAAATTGTACCTGATAAAAATAAATCAATTTATGATGGCGCGATTTTTCCTTTGGGAAAACATAAAAATTCAACAATTTTTTGGCAAATTGAAGCGATTTTGGCAAAATATGAAGCGGATATTAAGCAGGCATTCAGCGAGTTGCCCGAAGAAGCCATTGATGAAATTATGAACGGAACAAACGAGCGGCTGAATATTAAAAATACCGCTCTGGGTAATTCCAATTATTTTCTTGATTATGAAGGAATTTTGAAATATATTGAAATTCAGCAAGATAACGCCGCTTCGGCAAGCGAGCAAAAATGGGCAAATCAATTTTCAAAAACATCGGTTTGCCCCGAATGCAATGGTGCGCGGCTAAGGAAAGAAAGTTTGTTTTTCAAAATAAATGATAAAAATATTGCCGAATTAGCGGCAATGGATTTGTCGGAACTGTTCGATTGGTTGCAAAAATCAGACCAGCAGATGACCGAAAAACAGCGTATTATCGCAACTGAAATTTTGAAAGAAATTTTAATGCGCTTACAGTTTTTGCTCAATGTCGGGTTGAGTTATTTGTCGCTTTCGCGCAGTTCGCAGTCGCTTTCGGGCGGCGAAAGTCAGCGCATACGCCTTGCAACGCACATCGGCTCGCAACTTGTAAATGTGCTTTATATTCTCGACGAACCAAGCATCGGATTGCATCAGCGTGATAATCAGCGGCTTATTGATTCATTGAAAAATTTGCGCGATGTTGGAAATTCTGTTATCGTTGTTGAACACGATAAGGAAATGATGCTCGCAGCCGATTATGTGATTGATTTAGGTCCGTTTGCAGGACGAAAAGGCGGTGAAGTTATGTTTGCAGGAACGCCCGCGCAATTGATTGAAACAGATACGCTTACCGCCGATTATTTGAATGGAAAAAAGAAAATTGAAATTCCTGCCAAAGTGCGCACAGGAAATGGTAAATCGTTGATTCTCAAAGGTGCGTGCGGAAATAATTTGAAAAATATTGATGTAGAATTTCCACTTGGAACTATGATTTGTGTTTGCGGAGTTTCTGGTAGTGGAAAATCGACTTTGATAACCGATACGCTGCAACCAATTCTTTCGCAACGCTTTTACCGCTCGCTGCAAGACCCTTTGCCATATAGCGAACTTATCGGCTTGGAAAATGTGGATAAAGTTATAGAAGTCAATCAAGCCCCGATTGGACGCACGCCGCGCTCAAATCCTGCTACTTATGTAGGTGTGTTTCAGGAAATTAGAAATCTTTTTACAACTTTACCCGAAGCAAAAATTCGTGGCTACAAAGCAGGCAGATTTTCGTTTAATATTACAGGCGGACGTTGTGAAGTATGCAGCGGCAACGGCTACAAAACCATTGAAATGAATTTTTTGCCCGATGTTTATGTGCCTTGTCAGGCGTGCGGCGGCAAACGTTACAATCGTGAAACGCTCGAAGTGCGTTTTAAGGGAAAATCCATTGCCGATGTACTTGATATGACAATTAATAATGCAGTGGAATTTTTTGAAAATCAGCAGTCTATTTTAAATAAAATAAAAACTCTGCAAGATGTCGGACTCGGCTATATCAAACTTGGGCAGAGCAGCACTACGCTTTCAGGCGGCGAAAGTCAGCGCGTAAAGTTGGCTACCGAACTTTCAAAACGCGATACGGGAAAAACAATTTACATTCTTGACGAGCCTACAACGGGGCTGCATTTTGAAGATATCCGAGTGTTGCTCGGAGTTTTGAACAAACTTGTTGATAAGGGAAATACGGTAATTATTATCGAACACAATCTTGATGTTATTAAAGTTTCTGATTATGTGATAGATATGGGACCCGAAGGCGGACGGACAGGCGGACAGATTATCGCCACAGGAACGCCCCGCGAAATTTCCGTTAATCCCAATAGCATTACAGGAAAATTTTTGAAAGCAGAAATGTAAAATTTCCCTTAAAAAATTGATATACAATATTCTAAATAAAAATGCTGATAAATTAGCGAATTATTTTTTTGTTATGCTATGTTTGCAGCATAATTTTTTTTTCAACAATTTTTTTCATTTTTAAAAAATACAAATAATTGTAAATCAAACAAGTAAAATTTATTTTGGAAAACTTTTATTATTTTTTTTAAAATTAAATTTTCAAAAAAACTATAACAATTAAAATATTTTGTGTAATTTTGCAGCCGTTTTTAATAACATAAACCAATAAATTTCTACAACAAAATTTTTATAATGGAATTGTTTATAGGAAAAGAAGAAAGAAAAATTTATTCGCAGGAAGAAGCTGAAAGTGCATCGTTAAAATTTTTTCAGGGCGATGAACTTGCAAGCCGAGTTTGGACAACAAAATATGCGTTGAAAGATTCAAAAGGTAATATTTACGAACTTACACCAGATGATATGCATCATAGGCTTGCGGGTGAAATTGCTCGAATTGAGCAAAAATATCCAAATCCGATGTCGGAAAGCGAACTTTTTGAGTTGTTTCGCAATTTTAAGTACATCGTTCCGCAAGGCAGCCCAATGACAGGAATTGGCAACGAGTTTCAGATTGCATCACTCTCAAATTGCTTTGTTATTGGAGTTGACGGCAGTTCGGATTCTTACGGTGCAATTATCAAAATTGACGAGGAACAAGTACAATTAATGAAACGGCGCGGCGGCGTAGGGCACGACCTTTCGCACATTCGCCCAAAGGGTTCGCACGTAAAAAACTCCGCGCTGACTTCCACAGGTATTGTGCCGTTTATGGAACGTTATTCCAACTCCACGCGCGAGGTGGCGCAGGACGGACGACGCGGCGCGCTGATGTTGTCGGTTTCTATCAAACATCCTGATTCTGAAAGTTTTATAGACGCAAAAATGGAAGCAGGAAAGGTTACAGGCGCAAATGTTTCCGTAAAAATTACCGACTCGTTTATGCAGGCGGCAATAGACGGAGAACCTTTTACTCAATGTTATCCTGTTGATAATCCAAACTTTGAAAAATACAAGTCAAAAATAATTGATGCAAAAACTTTATGGGATAAAATTATTCACAATGCGTGGAAATCTGCCGAGCCGGGCGTGCTATTTTGGGATACAATTATACGTGAATCCGTGCCCGATTGTTATGCCGATTTGGGATTTCGCACGGTTTCTACCAATCCTTGCGGCGAAATTCCGCTTTGTCCATACGACAGTTGCCGCCTTTTGGCAATAAATTTATATTCTTATGTAAAAAATCCATTTACTGAATTTGCCGAATTTGATTTTGACCTTTTCAAACAGCATGTTGCCATTGCCCAACGCATTATGGACGATATTATTGATTTGGAAATGGAAAAAATTGATAAAATTGTTGCCAAAATAAATTCCGACCCCGAAGACGACGAAATTAAAGATACCGAATATCATCTTTGGGAAAAAATCCGCACCAAAACGCTGCAAGGTCGGCGTACAGGCGTTGGAACAACAGGCGAAGGCGATATGCTTGCCGCTTTGGGTTTGCGTTACGGCACTGACGAGGCAACAGATTTTTCGGAAAATGTTCATAAAATACTCGCTTTGGCTGCTTATCGCTCTTCTGTAAATATGGCAAAAGAGCGCGGAGCGTTTGAAATTTACGATGCCGAACGCGAAAAGGAAAATCCTTATATTAACCGTTTAAAAAATGCCGACCCAGAACTTTACAATGAAATGACAAAATATGGTCGGCGGAATATTGCCTGCCTGACAATTGCCCCAACAGGCACTGTAAGCATTATGACGCAAACTACAAGCGGAATTGAGCCTGTTTTTTTGCCTGTTTATACAAGAAGACGCAAAGTAAATCCGAATGATAAAGGCGTGCGTATTGATTTTGAAGACGAAAGCGGCGATTCGTTTGAAGAATATACTGTTTTTCATCATAAATTTGTTACGTGGATGCTTGCCAACGGCTATGATGTTACAAAAAAATATTCCAAAGAAGAAATTGACGAATTAATTTCAAAATCACCTTATTATAAAGCAACTGCCAACGATGTCGATTGGTTGAAAAAAGTGCAAATGCAGGGAAGGATTCAAAAATGGGTCGACCATTCAATTTCTGTAACAATTAATTTGCCCAATGATGCAAGCGAAGAACTTGTAGGAAAACTTTACGAAGAGGCGTGGCGTGCAGGTTGTAAAGGAATTACGGTTTATCGCGATGGCTCGCGTGCAGGAGTTTTGATACAACAGGACGAATCGAACGAAAAATCTTCTGAAAAAGGCAACTGTTTTTGCATTGAGCCAAAGCAACTTACGCGCCCAAAAGAATTGGATTGCGATGTTGTGCGTTTTCAAAATGCAAAAGACAAATGGATTGCTTTTGTAGGTTTGTACGAAGGTCGCCCTTACGAAATTTTTACAGGAATTGCAGATGATGATGAAGGAATTTTGCTGCCAAAAACAGTAGATAAAGGAAAAATTGTTAAAATTGTTGATGAAAATGACAAACGATACGACTTCCAATTTACTAACAAACGCGGTTTTAAAACTACTGTTGAAGGTCTATCGTATAAATTTGACCCTGAATTTTGGAATTATGCAAAATTGATTTCGGGCGTGTTGCGCTATGGAATGCCTATTGATCAGGTTGTAAAACTAATTGGTTCTCTACAATTTAACTCCGAAAGCATTAATACTTGGAAAGTTGGTGTAGAACGCGCTTTGAAAAAATACATTCCTGATGGAACAGAACTTGCTGAACGGTCGTGCCCTGAGTGTGGACAAAAAACACTTGTTTATCAAGAGGGCTGTCTTACATGCAAAAATTGCGGTTACGCAAAATGTGGATAGAAATATTTAAAAATTTATAAAAACAAAATCCGCCACGAAATCACTTCGTAGCGGATTTTTATTTATGAAATACAATTAATAATTTAATCAATAATCAATCAACCAATTATTTTTTTATTTGCTTGCAACAACGCGTACCATTTCAAGCATTTTGTTTGAATAGCCCCATTCGTTGTCGTACCACGAAATGAGTTTTACAAAGTTGCCGTCAAGTCCGATACCTGCTTTGGCATCGTAAATTGACGTTAGAGCGCAACCGCGAAAATCTGTTGAAACAACAGCATCTTCGGTATAACCGAGGATTCCTTTCATTTCACCTTCGGCGGCGGCTCTCATTGCAGCGTTGATTTCGTCCATTGTAGCGGCTTTTTCAAGTACAACAGTCATATCAACAACCGAAACGTCAGAAGTTGGAACGCGCATTGCCATACCTGTAAGTTTGCCGTTGAGCGCGGGAAGAACTTTACCTACGGCTTTTGCTGCACCTGTGGAAGAAGGAATAATATTTTCCAAAATTCCGCGTCCGCCGCGCCAATCTTTTGATGAAGGTCCGTCAACGGTTTTTTGTGTAGCAGTTGCAGCATGAACTGTGGTCATCAAGCCTTTAGCAATTCCAAATTTTTCGTGAATAACTTTTGCAAGCGGAGCAAGGCAATTGGTTGTACAAGAAGCATTTGAAATAATTTCTTCGCCTGCGTATTTGTCGCTATTTACACCAAAAACAAACATTGGAGTATCGTCTTTCGACGGAGCCGACATAATAACTTTTTTCGCGCCTGCTTGAATATGTGCATTGGCAGTTTCTTTTGTCAGGAAAAATCCTGTTGATTCAATAACAACTTCTGCGCCCACTTCATTCCATTTTAAGTTTGCAGGGTCTTTTTCTGCTGTCAAACGAATGCGTTTGCCATTGACAATCATTGTGTCGCCTTCAACAGCAACATCGCCTTTGAATGCGCCGTGAACAGAATCATATTTAAGCATATAAGCCAAATATGCGGGGTCTAACAAGTCGTTTATGCCGACAACTTCAATATTGTCGAAATTGTACACAGCCGCGCGGAAAACCATACGTCCGATGCGTCCAAAGCCATTAATACCTACTTTAATCATTTTTTATTTTTGTTATTAAAATTATTATTTTATACTAAAATTTCTGGCTGCAAAAATACAAAAAATATAACAAACAGACAAAGAAAAATTTTTCTCAAATAACAATTTTTATTAAAAAACAATCAAAAAATTATGCCGTTTTTCAGGAAGTAGTTTCAATTACTTAATGTAACTTTATTTTGCAAAGATAGAAAAAAAAGTTCTTTAGGGGAGTAAAAATTTAATTTTGCTCTTGGTCTATTGTTAATTTGGTATTGTATCTTTTTGATTTGCTGGTTGTTAATTTGGTTAAAATCTGTTTTTTTTGGTATGTATTGTCTAATCAATTTATTTGTGTTTTCAATATTTCCTTTTTCCCACGATGAATACGGATGCGTAAAGAAGAATTTGGTTTTGAGTAATTTAGCAATATTTTGGTGGTCTGCAAATTCTTTTCCATTATCTCCTGTAATAGTATGCACGTGATTTTTGTATGCCAGCAGCAATTTGAAAACGATTTTGGTTAATTCTTTAGCATTTTTTCCTTTTTCTAGTTTTTCCATCATCATAAAATCCGTTTTTCTTTCAACCAAAGTAACTATTGCCCCACGATTATTTTTGCCTACCACAGTATCAATTTCCCAATCTCCAAACCGCAGTCCCGTGTCAACAATTTCAGGTCTTTGTTCTATTGACACTCTGTTTTTGATATTTATTTTTTTGCCT
>JGI20171J14444_1000231_pt1 | contig 18348 bp, 15 predicted proteins | sample TergutNc150P4_FD_14444 | JGI IMG/M metagenome (IMG submission 14444) | reverse complement strand
AATATTGATAATGGAAATAATTGGTATTACGCATCTAATTTTTCTACTACACTGCCTGTTGGTTCTCATACAATAACTTTCAGAGATTCGGTAAGTTGCAGCGATGATGTGTTTACTGTTAATATTCCTGCAAGAAATTCTTCGGAAATAACAATTCATGATACAATAAACTTAGGCGAGTCGTATCATCTCAACGGGTTTGATGTGCCTGTGCAAAATACTATCGGAACTTTTTCTAATTTTCAGCCCTTAAATCTTCATACCGTATCTGGCTGCGACAGCACTGTTTATCTTATACTTACAGTTTTGGATATAATCACTGTTGAATTTTCTCCTTTGGAAGATATTTGCGCAGATAATGCAAACTTTAATATAGGTTTTAATTTAATTGCAGGAACAATGAACAATGTTTCAGTCATTTTTGACGAAAAAGCGCACGCAACAGGCTTTGTAGATATTATTAACCCAAATATTTCAAATCAAAATATCACAGTGCCTTTGCCTGATAATGTTCGTCCTGATAATTATTCGGCAACAATCATATTTTCAAATGAAAATGTGCAAATACCGTATCCGTTTAATTTCACTGTACTTTATTCTGCGTCAATAATTAAGCAGAAATGGAACGATGTTTTGGCTTTATTCAATGAAAGTATCAATGGCGGATACATTTGGTCGGATTATCAATGGTATAAAAATGATATTCAAATTACAAATGAAAACGGCTCGTATCTTTATGTCGGAGCAAATGGCGGAATGTTGGACTTTACAGCCGAATATCGCGCTCGAATAACGCGCTTAGATGACGGAGTAACGCTCTTTACCTGTCCATTTGTCCCTGAATATACAGAAAATGCTTATCAAACGCTGCGTCCGATACTTGCTACGCCCGGTCAGATTATAACAATTGTGATGGAAGGCGGAAAGAGTATGACTCTTTGGACAGTTTTAGGATTGCAAATTGGTGAATATCCATTAACAGACGGCGAAAATACAATCAACGCGCCCGCTGTTTCAGGTACTTATATTCTTTCGATACAAAAACAAAACGGAGAGCGGCAAAATCAAAGAATTGTTGTAAGGTAAAATTAAGGAAAAAATTGGCAGTGTTTTTTTTGGTACGAATTTTGCAGAGAAAATTTACTGTTTTTTTGAAAAATAATAATATTAATAATAATTTAAAATTCTAAAAAAAGATTTTATGAAAAGAAACAATTTATTCGCAACTTTGTTTTTGAGCGCGGCAATTATTTTGTCGGGCTGCAGTTCGTTGAATAACACTGCAAAAGGTGGATTGCTTGGCGGCGGCGGCGGCGCAGCTATCGGTGCTGCTCTTGGCGCATTAATCGGAAAAGACGGTAAATCAACTGCTATCGGCGCGGCTATCGGCGGGGCAGTTGGAGCATCGGCAGGCGCAATTATCGGAAAGCAAATGGACAAGGCAAAAGCCGAAGCCGCTGCTATTGAAGGCGCAAACACGCAGTCGATTACCGATGCAAACGGTTTGCCTGCTGTTTTGGTAACTTTTGATTCGGGAATTTTGTTTGCCACAGGCAGCAGCACACTCAGTGCAAGTGCGCAATCGTCGCTGACAAAGTTTGCAAAAATTTTGGTTGAAAACCCGACCCTCGCACTCAGTGTTTTAGGGCATACAGACAACACAGGTTTTGCAAATTCAACTCCTGCACAAAGCGCGCAGAAAAATCAGGAACTTTCGCAGAAACGCGCACAATCAGTTGTAAATTTTCTTACAAGCAAAGGAGCATTGGCAAGTCAATTTAAGGAAGTGGCAGGTAAAGGGCAGGATATGCCTATTGCCGACAACAGCACAGCCGCAGGAAAAGCCCAAAATCGCCGTGTAGAAATTTATATGTATGCGAGCGAACAGATGGTTAAAGACGCTGAATCACAGGCAAACAAGTAAATATTTTTTCAAAAATATTACACAATAAAAAATCGGGTAAAAATTTTTATCCGATTTTTTTTGCCAATTCTTCAAAAATTTGTGCCGAAACGGAATTTTCAGCGGCAATAGGCGTACCGTTGTCGCTACCTTCACATATAGTTTGAATAAGTGGAATTTGCGCCAAAAGCGGAACGTGCATTTCTTCGGATAAACGCTGTCCGCCGCCTTTACCAAAGATAAAGTATTTATTATCAGGCAATTCAGCAGGCGTAAACCACGACATATTTTCTACCAAACCTAAAATATGTACATTAATTTTTTCGTTTTGAAACATATTGATTCCTTTTCTGGCATCAGACAAAGCAACCTCCTGCGGAGTTGTAACGGCAATTGCTCCGTCAATTTTCAGCGTTTGAACAAGCGTAAGTTGAATATCGCCTGTTCCGGGCGGCAAGTCAATGATAAAATAATCAAGTTCGCCCCAAAGGGCATCTGTAATAAGTTGTTTCAACGCATTTGCAGCGAGCGTTCCGCGCCAAACAAGCGCTTTCTCAGCATCAACCAAAAAACCAATTGACAGCATTTTTACCCCAAATTTTTCAATTGGAATAATTTTTTCGCGTCCATCGCGTATTTCTGTGTAAAGTTGTTGATTTTCAACGCCAAACATTTTTGGCAACGATGGTCCGTAAATATCGGCATCAAGCAAACCGACTTTATAACCCAGATGTGCCAATGCAACCGCCAAATTAACAGCAACAGTGGATTTGCCAACTCCACCTTTGCCCGAAAAAATTGCAATAACATTTTTCACATCAGGCAGAAGTTGCTCGGCTTGGCGATGTTGAATTTCTGGAGTTTTAACAGTTATATTTCCTTTTATATCAATATCTTCCGATACAAAAGCAAGAATTGTTTGCTCGGCAGATTTAACAATTGATTTTACAAAGGGGTCGTTGGGTTTTTCAAAATAAAGAGAAAAACTGATGCGGTTTCCGTCAATTTTCAAATCGTCCATCAACATTCCCTGTTCTATAATATTTTTACCCGTTCCCGGATAATGAACATGCGTAAGGGCGCGGATTATATCCTGTTTTGTCATTTTTTTTTACAATTTTTACAATCCTAATTTTTCTTTTGCAAATTCAGCAATAAAATCGACAGTTTTTTCCACGCCAAACTCAGAAGAATTAATGCACACATGATACGAAGATGCCGCTCCCCACTGTTTGTTTGTATAATAATTGTAATATGAAGCGCGTTTTTTGTCAGTTTTTTGAATAAAATCCATCGCTTTGTCTTCGGAAGTCATTTTATAATTATTTACAATGCGATTAATGCGGCTTTCTATATCGGCAGAAATGAAAACATTGAGGCAACGCGGCGAATTGCGCAAAACATAATCGGCGCAACGCCCGACAAACACGCAATCGTGCCTTAACGCAAGCCATTGTATCACATCGCTTTGAATTTTGAAAAGCGATTCGCTGTACAGAAAATTTGACGATTGATAATTATTTGTATTTCCCAAATTCAAAATTCCGCCAACAATACTGAAAGTGCTTGCCTCGTCAGCTTTTTCAAAAAATTCTTTACTAATACCACTTTCACGCGCGGCAATGGTAATCAATTCGCGGTCGTAGTAGCCAATGTTGAACTTTTCGGCAAGTTTTGTACCGATTTCCCGCCCGCCGCTGCCAATCTGACGACCAATATTTATTGCAAAATGTTCCATTTTAAAAAATATCTCTCCATGCCCACTTTCCTTCAATCGTTCCGTTTTCTATTAAAACAATTCCCGGATTTGACCGTACAATAGTTTTCAACGTTATCGGGTCGGTTGTGCAGAACGGAAAAGTTACGCCTGTTTCTTCGCGGAATTTTTCTATTTCTTCATCAGAAGAACCGCTCAATGCATAAAAGTCAATTCCATGTTTTTTAGCAAGTTGATAAAGTTTTTCTACTTTTTGAACTCCGCATCTTGAAGTTTTGTTCAAATCATACATTATCGCTAAATAAGTTTTACCTTCATTTTGAAGAACATAATCGGTAATATCGCCATGTTCGGGGTCTGTTATTGAAAAATCGTGAATTTTCGGCGCATCGCCTTTTGAAACCAAAGTACTTTCCTGATTTACAAAAACCCATGTAGAATCGCCTTTTGGATAATTTTCGAGGGTAAATTCCTGTTTTACGCCATTTTTTTCATAAATAAATTTAGTGTTATAAACATCAGGCTTTGCGTTTTCGGGCAGTTGCATCGCCTGTTCAATGTTAGTACCGATTTTGTACGGACGAAAATCTATCACAGGCAAATGAGTAAGATTCCAAATCATAAATCCGAGAACCGCCAAAATAAAAACTAATTCCGTAATTATTTGAGCCACAGGCATTAACAGTGGTTTAATATATTTTCGGCGAATGAAAAGATAAATTGTAAAAGCGAGCAAAACGACATTTTTCCAAAATGTTACGCTGTTCGAAATCACAAGCGCATCGCCAAAACAGCCGCAATCGCTTACAGGACTTGCAATATAAACGTATAAAGTAAGCGGTGTCATTACGCACATAAACAATAGCGCAAACAGCGAAGTTGTGCCAATATACACCTTAAAAAGCAAATTCAGACCAATTATAAATTCCAAAGCAATCATCGCAACGGCAAATGGAAATGCCAAAAAATCTATTCGCGTAAAAAACTCACCAAGCGCGGCAAAATTCATCTGCGTGAGAGTGTCGCTAAAAGCGGCGAAATAATCTCCAAATTTGTATGCAGTTCCCAGCGGGTCAACTGCTTTTACAAAACCTGAAAAAATGAACAGCGCAGCCAAAGCAAGCCGCACAAACGTAAGAACAATATTTTCAGCAGTAGAAATATTGCTTTTGTTGTTAAAAAGTGTCCTGTTTCTTTTCATAAAAATAATCTTATTTTTAAAAATTTCCTATTTCAAATTTCTGCCTTCCAACTTCTAATCAACGCAAATACCGCATAATTTATCATATCATAATAATTTGCGTCAATTCCTTCGGACACAAGGGTTTGCCCTTGATTACTTTCAATTTCTTTTGTACGATTAATTTTCATTAAAATCATATCTGTGAACGAAGTTGTGCGCATCAGCCGCCATGCCTCGCCGTAGTCGTGGTTTTTGTCGAGCATCAGATTTTTTGCGGCATCAGCATAATTGTTATATAAAGTAAGCGCGGTGACGTTGTCCATATCTTTTGTGTCGGCAAAGCCGCGCTCAAGTTGTATCAGCCCGATAATTCCGTAATTGACTATAGCAATCATTTCTGAACGAACATCTTCGGCAATTCGCTGTTCGCCTTTGGTTTCTATACTGCGAATGCGGTTTGCTTTTATAAAAATCTGATCGGTAACCGATTGCGGACGCATAATTCGCCACGAAGTACCATAATCGTTCAGTTTTTTTTCAAAAACCGAGCGGCATTTTTTTATCGCTTCATCAAATTCCTGTGCCGTATTATTCATTTTTTATAAAAATATTTGTGCAAAATTAATTATTTTATTTTATATAAAAAAATTTTTAAGCGGTACTAAATACAAATCACTGAAAATCAAATAATTATCTTTTCAAACAAAATAAAATTAAAAAAAAAATTAAAAAAAAATATTTATAATAAAAAAAAACAGTATCTTTGCGCCGAAGTTTTTATGCATTAGATGTATAATAAAAAATGGTATGATTTTTGCAGAAAAAAACACATCAACATTACGCTTTTGCAAGGCTTTAATATTATGAATTAAGGAAAATTTAATATGTAAATTAAATAAAAATATAAAAAATTTTTGAGTATGAAAAAAAGTATTTCAGTTTTATTGATGTCGTGCTTTGTGCTTGCTGTGGCAGCGCAAACCAGTGGAAATTCCAATCAGGTAAGATACAGGAATTATTTTGATTTTACGCGCTGGTCAATCAGTTTGGAAGGCGGTTTGAACGCTTTTGACGGCGATGTGAACCAGTTCAGTAAAAGTTTCTTCAAATCTGTACGCGGCAATTTGTCGGGCGGTCTTGCTATTGAGCATACTTTTAACCCAACTTTGAGTTTGGGTTTGCAGTATTATTATATGCCTGTGAATGCTAACAGCCAAGCTCGTTACCAGGACATTGAAGCCAACAAGTATGAGATTATGAAATCTAAACATCATCAGGGTTATTTGTTTTTGAGTGCAAATATTTTGCGCCTTTTCAACAAAAACATTCAAACTCACTGGGGCATTTGGGCTAATCTCGGACTTGGAGCGGCTTACTTCAATGCTGATTATTGGGGTTTTGCACGCAACCGCAAAGGCGACCCATTTTATTGCATCGTTGCGCCAAATGCAAATAATTTACTTGACGGACAGCCGGGCTTAAACCCAAATGGCGATTTTACCGCTTTAGATGGAAGCCCTTATGACGTTAAAGATGCTTGGGCGGTGATTGTGCCTGTTGGAGTGAATATTGAGTACAATTTCACTAAAAATTTGGCTTTGGGTTTGAAGTTGAATTACACTTCTTACAACCGCGATGACCTCGAAGGCAGCAAACACAAACAAGACAGCCGCAATCAAGAATCACCTTATAAAGGTTTGAATTATGCTGGCGTTACCAACGATTTCGTTTCGTCGGCTTTTGTAAATCTGCGTTGGAAATTTACTTCGCAGCGTCTTCACACACGCAACACAACATGGCGTGATTACGACAACGAAGCGCTTGCAACCGCTCAGGAAGCATTGCGTGCCAAAACTGTTCCTGTTAAAAATTACGATGACGAAATTCGCAATCTGCAAGACCAGATTGATTCTATCAGAGGCGATATTGACCAGTTGCGTCAATATATGAGCCCAGACGGACCAGATGACGACAACGACGGAATTCCAAATATTCGCGACCTTGAACCGAATACTCCTCGGGGTTCAATCGTAGATTTCTACGGACGTAGAGTAAGTACCACAGCAACTGGTGCACCTGTGGTTGATATTCCTGCTGTATTCTTCGATTTTGATAAATTTAATCTTGACGAAACAGCCAAAGAGGAAGTTTTCAAAGCTGCACAAATAATGAAACGTAATCCTAACGTTTTGTGCGAAATACGTGCATATTGCGATTACATGGGTAACGACAAATACAACAAACAGTTGAGTATCAACCGCGCTAACCGCGTAAAAGAAGAATTGGTTAAAGTTTATGGCATTAGCGCCGACCGCATCATTGCTAATGGCAACGGACGCTTGCTTGAACCGCCTGCCAAATACAGAGTTAATCGCCGCGCTGAATTCCATTTCAGTGAATAAAATTTTAATTATATTTATAAATTTTTAATTATGAGAGGCTGGGAATTTAATAGTTCCCAGCCTTTTTTGTCAAATTTTTCCACAATTCGACGAATTTCACTACTTTTGTACCCGCCGACAGCAGTTTGGTTTGTCGCTGTTTTTTTAATGGAAAAAACAGAGGAAAGTCCGGGCAACGCAGAGCGCCATATTTCCTAACAGGAAGTTGCCTGCGAGGGCAAAGCAACGTAACAGAAAATAACCGCCATTAATTAATGGTAAGGGTGAAAAGGCGGGGTAAGAGCCCACCGTTTGCGCGGCAACACGCAAAGCAGTACGTCTTATGGGTTGCAAGTTCAAGTAAACCAACGTTTTAGAGTTGCTCGCTCGATGTTGGAGGGTAGAATGCAACAGGGCAGTGGCGACACTGTTCGCAGATAAATGACAAACATTTCGCCTGTCATAGCGCGAAATACAGAACCCGGCTTATAGAACTGCTGTCGGTTTTTTTCTTTTTTAACTTCTTTTCTTCGTGTTTTGTCGGGGATTTTGGCAGTAGTTGTCGATTTTTACTTGTACCAAGAGACTGCGCAATGTAATTTTGCAGCCGATATTTTTAATTATTAATTTTTTTAAAACAATTTTTTTTTATGGAAAATAAAGATTTAAAAATTGCGCAAAAGCGTAAAGTATTATGGTTGGGCGGACTGCTGATTACAGTAGGCGCATTGTTTTTACTATTCAATGTAAATGCAGAGTGGCAGGAGTGGCGACCTGTAGTTTTTTCGTGGCAAATGTTGATTATTATTATCGGCATTTTTATTTTTTTCAACCGCCATTTTTTTAAAGGCGCGTTTGTTATACTTTTGGGTGGGTTTTTCCTGCTGCCTGTTTTGGCAAAGTCGTTTCCTGATTATTTCTATTGGGTTGATGCAAATTTTGTGCACAAATATTGGGCTTTGTTACTTGTGGCGGCAGGAGTTGCAATTCTGTTAAACGCACTTTTTGGAAAATACGAGCATAAACAAAGTTATCAATGGCGCCAAAAATATTGGGACACAACTGCCAAACAATCAAACATAGAAGGAACAATTGACCGTAATATGATTTTCAGAGGTTGTGATGAAATTTTTCTTGAACCTGAATTTCGCGGCGGACATATTTCGTGCATTTTTGGCGGTTGTGTGCTCGATTTGCGCAAAACCGCTCTACCCGAAGGAGAAACAATTTTGATGGTAGATTGTATATTTGGCGGTGTAGAGATTTCTGTTCCAGAAAAATGGAACGTAGTAACTCACACATCAAACATTTTGGGCGGTTTGACCGACTCGCGATTAAAAGGCAGTGAAAAAGATTTTACTCGCAAACTTGTGATAACAGGCGAATGTATTTTTGGCGGAGTAGCAATAAAATGAGAGTGCGCAAAATAATATTACACATCTTGCTATTGGTAATATTTGCGGTATTGCAAATATTGTCCGTCAGATGTTTGATTGAGATTAAAAGCGCGGCGTTGATTGTGTTTTTTATGATTTTTGTTGGGACTTGCATTTTTGTAAATTTTGCTGTAAATGTTTTTTTTCATTATTCAAACTTTACCCAACAAACAGAATTTCAACAAATTATAAATACCGCTGCATTAACCGTTATTTCGCTTATTTTTGTATTCGGTTTGAGCGCAGGCAGCATTTTTTTGTTTTTTTCAAAAGATATTTTTGATGATATTTTGAAAATTTTACCTTTGGAAATTTTAATCTATCTGCCTGTATTTACTTTAATTATTTTCAGAAATAAAGTTGATATTCAAAAGATTACCGCAGCCGAAGTTCCAAAAACAGAAATATCGCAATCTTCTGTTGCGCCTGCTGAAAAAATTTCACAGATAAGCGTAAAAAGCGGCTCGAACGTGCATATTATTCAGTTGAATGAAATTTTTTACATTCAGGCAGACGGCGATTATGTGCAAATTCATACCGCAGAGAAAAAATATTTAAAAGAGCAAACGATGAAATTTTTTGAAGAGTGCCTGCCCGCTAATATTTTCATTCGCGTTCATCGTTCGTATATTGTTAATATTGAACACATTGCACGAATTGAAAAATTTGGTAAAGATACGCAAACTCTGACTTTGAAAAACGGAGAAAAAATCCGCGCAAGCCTCGGCGGTTATCGAATTTTGAAAGAAAAATTAGGATTGTAAAAAATTAGTCTGATTTTTTTACAATCGCCTAATTATTCAAAAAAACATTCCATATTTGGCGATGTGTACAAAAATACTACAATTTTCTGTAAAATTATATGAGGACATAGGCCATCGAATTTATAAAACTGCTCGTTGTATTTAGTATATTTCATTGATTATTAATAAATCTGCCAACCCACAAAACTTTTCACAAAAATACAACTGTTTTTGCTTTTTTACAAATCTTCCCATTTCTCAAACAGTTCTTGCATTGATGCAAGAACTGTTTTTGCGCCGCAGTCGTACAGAATTTTGTCGTCGAGCGTGCCTGTATTAACAGCAATAACCGACAAGCCTGCCGCTTTTGCCGCCAAAATTCCAAGCGGCGCATTTTCCACAACTATCGCCTCGTGCGGTTGCCTTCCCGATTTTTTCAAAGCCAAAAGATACGGCTCGGGATTGGGTTTGCCCAATTTGACATCAAAAGCGGTAACGGTGTTGTCTTTGTTGAAAATTGCAGGGAAATCCTTGTTTAAGTTTTCAAGCAGCGATGCCTGCCCCGAACCTGTTACAAGCACAATTTGCCGTCCTTCATCTTTGATTTTTTGCAGCAAATCGTTGGCAAAAGGCATCTGCTGCGCACCGCCCGATTGATTGAAAAATTCTGTTTTGAGCGCGTAAATTTCGTCCATTTCTGCGCGTGTTGCCTCGCGCCCAAATTGCTGCCGTACAAATTGATTGATAGTGTCGTCGCCTGTGCGCCCTTCGTTCAGGTAGCAATCGTTAATTGTAAAATTAAGCCCGAATTGTGTCATTGCACGCACCCACGCCGCACTGTGAGCAGGCATTGAATCATACAAAACACCGTCCATATCAAAAAAAACGGCTTTTATTCCTTGATTATTATTCATTAATTTTAGTTTCCAATTATCAACGCTTGATATACAATTATCTAATTTTCAAACGTTGCCCTGTTTTGAGTTTTGCCGTTGCGGAAATTTTGTTTAATTTGGTTATCGTACGGACACTTACGCCATTTCGGGCGGCAATTTTTGAAATAGTATCGCCGCGCCGAACAGTGTAGTATTTTGAACGCGGCTGGCTGCCAATATTTTTCGCCTGAACCTGATAACGAAACATTTTATCTTTTGTAATAAGCAAAATATCATCGAGAATAAGTCTGTTAGCATAATTTACAAGATGTTCGGTATCAAAGGCATTGCCCATATAGCGAAATTCGAGATGCAAATGCGGACCTGTGGAACGCCCTGTGCTGCCGCCGTAAGCAATCAATTCACCCGCCTTAATTTCCTGATTTTCTGTTACTAAAACCCGCGAAAGATGACCATAAACGCTTTCAAGTCCATTATTGTGCCTGATGACAATATAATTTCCGTAGCCATGCGGCTCATAATCTACAATGCGTACTTTCCCCGAAAAAACCGCTCTTACCGAATCGCCCACTTGAAGTTTTAAATCTGTTCCGTAATGCATTCTATGCCAGCGCGGTCCGAAACGCGAATTTATGGAAGTTTCGCTCAAAGGAAAAGCAAATTCCGAGCAGTCGATATAAATAGAATCGGGCAAGGCAGAAGGCGGTGTTTGATAAGGATTAAGCCGCTCGCGCGTCCAGATACTGTTGTAAAGGTCATCGGCAGGATGGCTTTCCATCAAGTCATCGTCAAAATCTTCATCAAGCGTATCTTTCTTATTATCACGGTCTTGATAACGTTCCACCGATTTTTCAAGTTGATTGCGAGCAACAGAATCTTTCTTTTGCTGCTCAATTCTATTTATTAAATTGCTTTGAGCAGATAAATTTATTGCAGAAATAAGGAAAAAACCTGTTATTATTGGAATTGAAAATATATTTTTAAAAATTAGATTTTGCATTTTCTATAAAAATTATTTTGTTAAAATAAAAATATTTGCAAAACTAATAATAAAACTGCTTTTTAACAATCTTTTTAGATATTTTTAACTTATTAAACCCCAATTCACAGGTTCTTTTTTCATTTTTTTTAATTGATTTTTTAAAATTAAGTTTTTTTCAGATAATAATTTTGGGTCGGTTTCGAGAATTTGTTGAGCAACCGAACGAGCGATTTCGAGCATTCGTCCGTCTTGTGCGAGGTTGGCAATTTTCAAATCAAAAGGCATTCCGCTTTGCTGTGTTCCGTCCATATCGCCAGGTCCGCGCAGTTGAAGGTCGGCTTCGGCAATACGGAAACCGTCATTAGTTTCGGTCATAATTTCGAGCCGTTTTCGCGTGTCTGCGCCAATTTTATAATCGGTCAAAAGAATACAGAACGATTGCTCCGCTCCGCGTCCAACGCGCCCGCGCAACTGATGCAACTGCGAAAGTCCAAACCGTTCAGCATTTTCAATAATCATTACCGATGCGTTTGGAACATTCACGCCAACTTCAATAACAGTCGTTGCAACAAGAATATTCGTTTCGCCAGATACAAATTTCTGCATTTCGCGCTCTTTTTCCTGCGATTTCATTTGTCCGTGAACTTTGCCGATTTTAAGATTTGGAAAAACTTCGCAAATATACTCATAACCATGCTCAAGATTTTGCAAATCAAGTTTTTCCGATTCCTTTATTATTGGATAAACAATATAAATCTGCCGCCCCGCCGCAATTTGCTTTGCCAAAAATTGATTCAACGTGGGACGTTTATTCATAAAATAATGATATGTTTGGATTGGCTTACGCCCCGGCGGCAGTTCGTCAATAACCGAAATGCTCAAATCGCCATACAAAGTCATCGCCAATGTGCGCGGAATTGGCGTTGCAGTCATTACAAGAATATGTGGAGGTTGCGTATTTTTTTGCCATAGCCGCGCCCGTTGCGCCACGCCGAAACGGTGCTGTTCATCGATAACCACCAGCCCCAGATTATGAAATTTAACAGTATCTTCAATCAAGGCGTGCGTACCGATAAGAATATGTAATTCGCCTGAAATCAAAGCGTTGTGAAGTTTTTCGCGTTCTTTGGGTTTTGTAGAGCCTGTCAAAAGCGCGATATTAACATGCATTCGTTCCAAAAGTTCGGAAATTGTTTCGTAATGCTGCTGAGCAAGGATTTCGGTAGGCGCCATAATTGCCGCCTGAAAATCGTTATCCAAAGCCATAAACATTGCAAAAAGCGCAACAATGGTTTTTCCGCTACCTACATCGCCCTGCAAAAGCCGATTCATTTGTTTGCCGCTTCGGACATCGGTACGAATTTCCTTTAAAACGCGCTTTTGTGCTGAAGTTAATTCAAAAGGTAAATATTTTTTATAATAATCGTTAAAAAAATTGCCTATTTTGTTGAAAATAAAACCATTAACACTTTGTTCGCGCAATTTTGTCTGATGTAAAATATGCAGTTGAACATAAAAAAGTTCTTCAAATTTCAATCTTTGCCGCGCATGTTTGAGTTTATCGGCGTTTTGCGGAAAATGAATATTGAAAAGCGCATCTTTTAACGGCATCAAAGCATATTTTTTAATAATATCCGAAGTCAATGTTTCGGCAATTTGCACATCTTTGAGTTGCGCGAGCAGATTCGTCATAATTTTCTGTATCGCTTTGGAATTTAGAAAATTATGTTTCATTTTTTCGGTTGTGTTATAATACGGCTGCAAGCCCATTTGTTCTGGCGGCGGAAGGTCTTCGGGGCGTTCAATATCGGGGTGCGCAATATTGTAGCGACCGTTGAACAGAGTTGGGCGACCAAAAACTACATAATCGGTATGGGTTTTGAGTTTTTCGAGCGCAAATTTTATTCCCTGAAACCACACAAGTTCAATAGTCGATTTTCCATCAGAAAATTGCGCTGTAAGGCGTTGTTTGCGCCCCTCGCCCTGACGTTCAAAACGCAAAATTTGCCCTTTAATTTGAATAAAAGGAACATCGCTGCCAATTTCGTGAATATAATAAAACCTGCTTCTATCAACGTAACGATAAGGATAATAGCGAATTAAATCGTCAGCGGTAACGATTTCGAGTTCTTTGTAAAGAATATCAGCGCGTTTTGTACCAACGCCCGCAAGAAATTTTAAATCAGGTATTATGTTTTCAAGCATATTCCAATTCAATCTCTAATTGATTTGCTCTTGGTTTATTTTTTTGTGATTATTAGAGTCTGTTTAAAAATTTTAGAGATTATTTCTTATGTATTGTTTTTATCGCTTTTCTTGCTTTTCTTCTGGATTGCTTCCTGCTTCGTTCCTCGCAGTCGCAATGACGTAATACACATAAGCGTTGCGTCATTGCGAGGGCAAACCCGAAGCAATCCAGAAATAAAATATTAAAAAATTAAACAGTTTCTAAGCATTTTATTCAAAAAGGCAAAATTACGGAAAATTTTCAGAACATAAAAAAAACCGTAACAGTTTTTTCAAACATATTACGGTTAATTTCATTTTCTGTTAGCAATCAAATTGCACCCTGCGCCAACATCGCTTTTGCTACTTTTAGGAAGCCTGCAACGTTTGCGCCCTTCATATAATTAATGTATCCGTCGGGTTGCTTACCGTATTTTACGCACGCAGCGTGAATGGCGTGCATAATTTGATGTAATTTTTCATCAACTTCTTCGGCAGTCCACGAAATGTGCATTGCGTTTTGCGTCATTTCCAAGCCCGAAGTTGCCACGCCGCCTGCATTAACGGCTTTGCCCGGTCCATACATAATTTTATGATGTAAAAACTGTTCTATCGCCTCTGGTGTGCAACCCATATTAGAAATCTCGGCAACGCATATTACTTTGTTGGCTATCAGTTGTTTGGCATCTTCTTCGTTAAGTTCGTTTTGAGTAGCGCAAGGTAAAGCAATATCAACTTTTACCTCCCAAGGACGTTTTCCCGCAACGAATTTTGCGCCAAATTTTTCGGCATAAGGCGATACAATGTCATTACAGGTTGCGCGAAGTTCGAGCATATAGTCAATTTTTTCTCCTGTAATTCCGTTTTCGTCATAAATGTAACCGTCAGGTCCCGAAATTGTTACAACTTTTGCGCCCATTTCGTTTGCTTTTATAGCCGCGCCCCATGCAACATTGCCAAAGCCCGAAAGCGCGATTGTTTTACCTTTGATGTCCATTCCTGCGGTTTCAAGCATTTGTTTTACAAAATACAATCCGCCAAATCCCGTTGCTTCAGGGCGAATGAGCGAGCCGCCGAATTCGAGATTTTTACCCGTAAGAACGCCCGTATTTTCGCGTGCAAGTTTGCGATACATTCCGTACATATAGCCAAGTTCGCGTCCGCCAACGCCAATATCGCCTGCGGGAATATCGGTATCAGGTCCGATATAACGCCACAATTCCATCATAAACGCCTGACAGAAACGCATTACTTCGGCATCGGATTTGCCTTTCGGGTCAAAATCTGAACCGCCTTTTGCTCCGCCCATTGGCAAAGTCGTCAGTGAGTTTTTGAAAATCTGTTCAAAGCCAAGAAATTTCAGAATCGACTGATTTACAGACGGGTGAAAACGCAAACCACCTTTGTATGGTCCGATTGCGTTGTTAAACTGAATTCTGTAACCAAGATTTGTTTGCGTTTGACCGCGGTCGTCAACCCAAACCACTTTAAAAGTAAAAATGCGGTCGGGCTCAACAAGGCGTTCTGCAATTTTCGCCTTTTCAAATTCAGGATGTTCGTTATACACATCTTCGATGGTAGTAAGCACTTCACGGACTGCCTGTAAATATTCTTTTTCGCCCGGATGTTTGGCTTCAATTTGAAGCATCAATTTGTTAAGATTCATAGTATTGAAAAATTTAACTTATTAATATTCAATATTTTAGGTTATTATTATTATTAAAATTTCAGAATGCAATTTTAATAATAAATTTTGGTATAAAAAAATTAAAAGCGATAAATTTATTTTAAAATTTAAAAACAAAATATGCAAATTTCAATTTAAATTTTTTATGAAGAATAAACACGATTTTATAAGTAATTTTTTAAAATTTAATTACAAAATAAAATTTATTTATATACAATTTTCAAAAATTTATATTTAAAAATATAGAAATCGGAAAGAGAAAATTGAAACATTATATTTATATTACATTTTACTTTATTTTTTAACATTTAAAATGTTTATACTTTATCTTTGCGCATTTGTAATTTGCAAAGACGATCTAATTTTCTTTGTACGTCAAAAAATGAACTGTACAAAAATAGCGTATTTTTTTTGAAAATATAAGCATCGCCGTAAAAACCAAATAAATTCCGTATTTTTGCACAATAAATTCTTCTTTATTTATAAAAAAAATATGCGCATTATTTCAGGAAAATTTAAAGGTCGTCGTCTGCAAGTGCCTGCAAACATAACCGCCCGCCCTACAACCGATTTTGCAAAAGAAGGACTGTTTAACTTTCTCAATAATTTTATTGATTTTGAGGAAATTACAGTGCTTGATTTGTTTGCGGGAACAGGCAGCATTTCACTTGAATTTATTTCGCGCGGCAGCAAAAAAGTTGTTGCCGTAGAAAATTCCAAAACGCAGACAAATTTTATTTTACAAACAATTAAAACATTAGATATTAATAATTTAACACTTTTAAATACAAATGTTTTTCAATTTCTAAAAACCTGTAAAATGTCTTTTGATTTGATTTTTGCCGACCCACCATACGACCACAACGACTTTGCACAAATTCCTGACAGTGTGTTAAATACGAATATTTTAAATCCTGAAGGAATTTTTATTTTGGAACATTCTGCACATTACGATTTCTCTGCACATTCACATTTTAAAAGTCACAGAAAATATGGCAATGTGAATTTTAGCATTTTTGAATAAAATTTTCAGTAATTTTGCCGCAAAAAAATTCAATTTATATTATATGAATAAAAAAACATGGCTTTGGGTAATGGTAATTTTCATTTCTGTAATGTTCGGGCTTATCGTTGGCAATCTGCTTGCATTCAGAAGTTCAAACAGCAGCGGTGCGGTTTCGCTGCCGCGTATTTTGCGTATTGAGAATAATAAAATCGGCGAAATGCTCGGACTTATCAACAAAAGTTATGTTGATACTATTGATATGCGCACTCTCGCCGAAGGGCTTGTCGTTGACCTCGCTTCCTCGCTCGACCCCCACTCCGTTTATATCCCCGCCAAAAATCTTGCCGATGTCAATAGCGACCTCGAAGGAACTTTCAGCGGAGTTGGAATTGAGTTTAATATTCAGCAGGATACGGTGATGATTGTGTCTGTTTTCAGCGGCGGACCTTCAGAAAAAGTCGGGCTTATGGCAGGCGACAGAATTATTGCCGTTAATAATTCAAATTTTACAGGTAAAACAATAAATAATGAGCGAGTTGTAAAAAATTTACGCGGCAAAAAAGGCACACAGGTAAAACTCACTGTCCGCCGCAACGGCACGCGCGAAAAATTAAACTTTTCGGTTACCCGCGGCGATATTCCTGTTAATTCAATTGTTGCAAGTTATATTATTGCGCCCGAAATTGGCTTTATCCGCGTTGATAAATTTGGTGCGCGGACATATTCCGAGTTTCTGAATGCTTTGGCAACGCTTTACAATCAGGGCGCAAATAAATTTATAATCGATTTGCGCGAAAACACAGGCGGATTTATGGAAGCGGCAATTGATATGGCAAACGAATTTTTACCGCGCGGACAAATGATTGTTTATGCCAAAGGACGTTCTTATCCGTATTTTGAAGCGCGGTCAGACGGCAAAGGAACTTGTATTGACTTTCCGTTGGCTGTGCTGATTGATGATTTTTCGGCTTCGGCGAGCGAAATTTTTGCAGGTGCAATGCAGGACAACGACCGCGCGCTGATTATCGGTCGCCGCTCGTTTGGCAAAGGGCTTGTTCAGCAACAATTTGAACTTTCCGATAAATCGGCATTTAGAATGACCGTAGCGCGTTATTATACGCCCTCAGGACGATGTATTCAAAAATCATACACGCGAGGAAAAAGTTCTGACTACGACCACGAATTGATGGATAGATACAGGCACGGCGAGTTTTATAATGCCGACAGCGTGAAAATTAACGATTCGCTTAAATATAAAACCATTGGCGGACGAATAGTTTATGGCGGCGGCGGAATTATGCCTGATATTTTTGTCCCGCGCGACACGACTCAATACACATCTTTTCTCAACAAAGCGATGAATTTGAGCTATCTTTATCAATTTGCTTTTAAATATACCGATGAAAATCGTAAATCAATGGCGCAATACAAATCGTGGCAAGAATTAAAAAAATATTTGGACAAACAGCCGCTTTTAATTCAATTTGCAAATTTTACCGCATCAAAAAATCTCAAAGCATCTCCGAGTGAATTAAATATTTCTAAAAACTTAATAATAAATACTTTGCAGGCATATATTGTGCGTAATATGCTTGGCGACAGCGGTTTTTATCCTGTTTTTTATTTAGACGACAAAGTTGTGAAAAAAGCAATTACGGAAATACAGAAGAAGTAAAAATTTAGAGTAATTTTTAAATTATAAACAATAAAATAATGAAAAGAATAAACGCAAAAAATAGCAATTATTTCTTGCGTTTATTCTTTTTGCTGCTGCCGTAAAGAACATCGCGACTTTCAATAAGCTTTAAAAAATCTTCCGAAATATCAATTCTGCCATACGACAATTCGCGCAAATCGTCAAAAATTTTACTGTCGTCAACAACTTCCTTATTCCATGTAAGGAAACATTTTTTCATCTGATTGGCAATGAGCAAAACAAGTTCGTTGCGTTCTTCGCCCAAAGGCATTTCGGCGGTTTTTTCTATCATCTCTTCGAGCGTGCGCCCATAATGCATATAATGAATTTGGGAACTTTTATAAGGCACTTTATTGGGGCGAGTGTAAAGATTTTCCGCTCGCATAATTTCGTAAGGAAAATCAATATCCAACTTAAAATCAGACATTATCGCCACATGGTCCCAAAGTTTGTGTTTAAAATCATTGACATCGCGCAAATAAGGAAACAGAT
>JGI20171J14444_1000230_pt1 | contig 18437 bp, 16 predicted proteins | sample TergutNc150P4_FD_14444 | JGI IMG/M metagenome (IMG submission 14444) | reverse complement strand
TCAATGCGAGGGGGGGAGGGGGGTGTGTTTACTTATTACTGCTGGGTGAGGCAAGGTGTTTACTTATTACTGCTGTAAATATGCCCGCAAAATCATTTCACATTTAGGGCAACCGCAAGGGTTGCCCCTACGTTTATATTTGAAATCGGGAAAATCCTGTTAATCGGAAAAATCGGGGTTCAAATATGAGTTAATCAGCATTTACTATAGTAAAATTGGGCTAGTGGGGAGGAGGTAACCATGCTACCCCCCACTAGCTTTTTATTGAGCTATGCCCGCTTCGTGGGCACCACGCGGACGGATATTTTTGAATATGGACTGAAATCTTAAAGACATGCAGTCCAACGCCTTGGAAAGCGCACCAAGCTCATTTCCATACGGCAATATAAGTTTTTGACCTACTACAATATTTTTCATCTTTTTCCCTCCCAAGATTGATGAATAAATCTATATCTATTATATCCTAAACTGGTTCATTGCGTTCTTCAATTCGCCGGCTATTTTTGCAAGCTCAGTTGCTCCCTCGTTGATTTGCATTGCGCCCTGAACGCTATCACGCGCACCTTGTGCCATGCTTGCCACATTTTTATTAACTACTTTTGCACCTTTGGCTGCCTCGCCTGCATTGCGAGCTATGTCTTTGCTGCCCTTAGCTACCTCGCCTATGGCACCAGCAACACGCTTGGCTCCTAAGTTTGCCTGCGCAACATTGCTAGATATCTCGTTGCTCGCCTTGGTTTGCTGACCAACGTGGTCGGATATAGCCTCTACGCTTTGATTGATTTTCTCTATGATGTCGGAAACAGCACCTATCACAGTCACTGCCTCGCCCGTGCCAGCCTGAATGCTCTCTATGCGCCGCGCTATGTCGTCTGCGCTTCTTGAGCTTTGGTTCGCAAGTTCTTTTATTTCGCCTGCAACCACCGCAAAACCCTTGCCTGCCTCGCCTGCCGAGGCTGCCTCTATGGTGGCGTTGAGTGCTAGAAGATTCGTTTTGTCTGCTATCTTTTTTATAACATCGGTCACCTGCCCTATTTCCTTGGCTGCAAGGCCTAGTTTGTTCATAACATCGGTGGCATCATTAGATTTGACCGTAGCTTTATTTGCCACCTTGTTTGCATCACTGGCATTTCGGGATATTTGGCTTATGCTTGCGCTCATCTCTTCTATGGCTGCGGCTATGGTGTTCATGTTAGCAGACATCTGCTCCGCAGCACCAGCAACCTCGCTTGCGTTCACGGAAGCCTCTTCCGCACCGCTCGCCATTGCGTTTATGTTCACGGTTGTCTGTTCAGAGGCACTGGCTACCGATGTACTTTGAGCAACGTTTTCTTCTGCTGCGTTTGCTATTTGTCTGCCTACGCTGGAAAGTTCTTCTGAGGATCCGGCAAGTGTGTCGGCGTTTTGTCGGAAATTTCTGAATATGGATTGCAACTTTGAAGATAGGCTGTCTAATGCCATGGAGAGTGTACCTAGTTCGTCTCCACGCTCTAAATCGGCACGAACTGTCATATCGCCTTTTTCCATTTTGGAAAGTGTGCCAACAACTACGTTTAATGGTCTAGTGATGGAAATGGTTAAGAATATGCCAAGAGCCACAGCAAGAAGAACAACTACAACCAAAACGGTAATCGCCGCATTTATGCTATTAGCAGCTTCCACTGAAGCATCGTCTGAAAGTTTGCTGACTCCTTTAACTCTCAGGTCTTTGGCAGCTTGCAAATCAATCAAAGCTCTATCTCCAACCCTGAGCAAAGATTCAGGGAGGTCTTCTGTTGCAATTCCTTCTGAATCAAAACTTTTTGTGCGTTTTGTATAAGCAACTAATTCATCGGTATAATCGTCAGTAATCTTTATAACCTGTTGCAAAACATCCTTCTCGTTATCCGATATTGTCAGTTTCTGTTGATCGTATATGGAATTATTTAGTCTATTGTTTATATCGTCTAAATTCTTCATAATCGCAACACGATTTTCAGGTGTTTTTGCAGTACGCCAGTTGCAAGTCGCAAGCCTTAGCTCCTGTACCTCCAAGGCAGTGACCACAAAAGCACCTAAAGGAACCGCTCCTTTTTCGTACATGACATCGGTTGCTTCGTTCACTTTTTTCAAGCTCCCTATGGTATATATCCCCATAAAGGCTGTTAAAGCCGCCAAAAACAGAAAAGATGCAATTAACTTAGGTCCTATTTTTACGTTTTTCATCTTTTTCCCTCCCATTATCGATGAATTAGAAGGGAATAAACGCTTTTATAGCATTTATACGCTTTACTCCCCTCTCTTTTTAAATAAATATAATAATTTTTTTTTGAATTGTCAAATTTTTTAAAAAAAATTAAAAAAAAAGTGCGTTTCCGCACTTTTTTTTGAAAAATAAATCTATATCCTAAACTGACCCATTGTGTTCTTCAATTCGCCAGCTATTTTTGCAAGTTCGCTTGCGCCTACGTTGATTTGCTTTGCACCCTGAACGCTATCTTTTGCGCCCATAGCTATGCCAGAAATACTCTGGTTAATCATGTTCGCTCCCTTGGCTGCCTCGCCTGCATTGCGCGCTATGTCTTTGCTGCCCTTGGCTACCTCGCCTATGGCTCCGGCAACGCGCTTGGCTCCCGTGTTTGCCTGCGCAACATTGTTCGCTATCTCGTTGCTAGCCTTGGTTTGCTGGGTAACGTTGTTGGTTATAGCCTCTACGCTTTGGTTGATTTTCACTATGATATCGGAAACATCGTTTATCACAGTCACCGCCTTGCCCGTGCCGGTTTGGATGCCTTCTATGCGCCGAGCTATGTCGTCTGCGCTTTGGGCACTTTGGTTTGCAAGTTCTTTTATTTCGCCTGCCACAACTGCAAAGCCTTTGCCTGCCTCACCTGCCGAGGCTGCCTCTATGGTGGCGTTAAGTGCAAGAAGATTGGTTTTGTCGGCTATCTTCTTTATAACATCGGTCACTTGCCCAATTTCCTTAGCCGCTTTGCCCAGCTCGTTCATAACGTTGGTGGCATCGCCAGACTTTACAGTGGCTTGGTTTGCAACCTTGTTTGCATCTCCGGCATTGCTGGATATTTGGTTTATGCTTGCGCTCATCTGTTCTATTGCCGCGGCTATGGTGTTCATATTTGTGGACATTTGCTCTGCCGCACCCGCTACTTCGTTGGCATTAACGGAGGCTTCTTCTGCGCCGCTCGCCATTGCGTTTATGTTCACGGAGGTTTGCTCGGTGGAGCTGGCAACAGAGGTGCTTTGGGCAACGTTCTTTTCTGCTGCACTTTCTATTTGCTTGCCAACGCTGGAGAGTTCCTCTGCCGAGCTGGCAAGGGTATCTGAATTTTGACGGAGATTCCTGAATATGGATTGAAGCCTAGAAGATACGCTGTCCAGTGCTTTGGATAGTGTGCCCAGCTCGTCTCCGCGTTCCAAATCGGAGCGAACAGTCATATCGCCTTTTTCAATTTTGGAAAGAGTGTCAACAACTTTTTTCAAGGGGCTTGTTATGGAGAATGTCAGGAACAAACCGAGACCAATGGCCAAAAGAACCACCACTATTAAAACTGTAATCGCCGCATCTATGCTATGTTCAGCCTGTGCTGAAGCATCGTCAGAAAGTTTGCTAACACCTTTGACCCTGGATTCTTTGGCTGCTGCTATAGCATCAGACATTGCAACTGCGGCTTTGCTCATGGATTCTGGGAATTCTTCTGTGCAGATGCCTTCTGAATCAAAAGATTTGGTGGTTTTAGCAAACTTGTTCAGTTCAGCGATATACACATCCGTCAAATCCATCACTTTTTTCAGAGCCTCTTTTCCCGCTTCTGTAAGTGCCGTTTGCATCTGCTCTTCTACGTTCTTATTTATTCCATTGTTGAGGTCGTCCACTTTTTTTAAAAGCTCATCGCGTTTTGCTTGCGTCTTGGCAAGACGCCAATGTTGAGCTTCCACCCTCAGCTCTTGTATATCGTCTGACAAATCCACAAAAACTCCCAGCGGGACGGCTCCTTTATCGTACATAATGTCCGTAGCTTCGCTAACTTCTTTAAGGCTTTTTATGGAATATATCCCCATAAATGCCGTTAAAACTGCCAAAAACAGGAAAGATGCTATTAATTTAGCACCTATTTTGATGTTTTTCATTTGGTTACCTCTTGTAGAAAATCACTTGAGAGGTAATGTAGAAAATTAGCCTTATATCTTAAACTGACCCATTGTGTTCTTCAATTCGCCAGCTATCTTTGCAAGTTCGGTTGCGCCTTCGTTGATTTGCTTTGCACCCTGAACGCTATCTTTTGCGCCCATAGCTATGCCAGAAATGCTCTGGTTTATCATGTTCGCACCCTTGGCTGCCTCGCCTGCATTGCGCGCTATGTCTTTGCTGCCCTTGGCTACCTCGCCTATGGCTCCGGCAACACGTTTGGCTCCCGTGTTTGCCTGCGCAACATTGTTAGCTATCTCGTTGCTCGCCTTGGTTTGCTGGGTAACGTGGTTGGATATTGCCTCTACGCTTTGGTTGATTTTCACTATGATATCGGAAACATCGTTTATCACAGTCACTGCCTTGCCCGTGCCAGTCTGGATGCCTTCTATGCGCCGTGCTATGTCGTCTGCGCTTTGGGCACTTTGGTTCGCAAGCTCTTTTATTTCGCCTGCCACAACTGCAAAGCCTTTGCCTGCTTCACCCGCTGAGGCTGCTTCTATGGTGGCGTTGAGTGCGAGAAGGTTTGTTTTGTCGGCTATCTTTTTTATAACATCGGTAACCTGACCTATTTCCTTAGCTGCCGCTCCAAGTTCATTCATAACGTTTGTGGCATCGCCAGACTTTACAGTGGCTTGGTGTGCCACCTTGTTTGCCTCTCCTGCATTGCTGGATATTTGGTTTATGCTTGCGCTCATCTCTTCTATGGCTGCGGCTATGGTGTTCATGTTTGTGGACATTTGCTCTGCCGCACCCGCTACTTCGTTGGCATTCACGGAGGCTTCTTCTGCGCCGCTCGCCATTGCATTTATATTCACAGAGGTTTGCTCTGTGGAACTGGCAACCGAGGTGCTTTGGGTAACGTTCCTTTCTGCCGCGCCAGCTATTTGCCTGCCTACGCTGGAGAGTTCCTCTGCCGAGCTGGCAAGGGTGTCTGAATTTTGGCGGAGATTTTTGAATATGGATTGAAGCCTAGAAGATACGCTGTCCAGTGCTTTGGAAAGAATGCCAAGTTCATCTCCACGTTCCAAATCGGAACGAACAGTCATATCGCCTTTCTCAATTTTGGAAAGAGTGTCAACAACTTTTTTCAAGGGGCTTGTTATGGAGAATGTCAGGAACAAACCGAGACCAACAGCCAAAAGAACCACCACTACCAAAACGGTAATCGCCGCCTCTATGCTATGGTCAGCTTGTACTGAAGCATCGTCTGAAAGTTTGCTCACACCTTTGACTCTGGATTCTTTGGCTGCTTCCATAGCTTTAGACATTGCATCTGCAGCACTGTTCATGGATTCTGGAAAGTCTTCTGTGCAGAGACCTTCTGAATCAAAAGATTTGGTGGTTTTAGCAAACTTGTGTATTTCAGCAATATACACGTCCGTCAAATCCATCACTTTTTTCAGAGCATCTCTTCCCGCATCACTAAGTGCCGTTTTCACCTGCTCTTCTACGGTCTTGTTTATTTCATCGTTTAAGCCGTCCAAATCTTTTAAAATCTGATCACGTTTTGCTTGTGTCTTGGCAAGTCGCCAGTCGCGAGCCTTAACCCTCAGCTCTTGTATATTGTCGGATGTGGTCACAAAAACGCCTAAGGGAACAGCACCTTTATCGTACATAACATTGGTCGCATCGGATACTGTTCTCAAGCTATTTATGGAATATATCCCCATAAATGCCGTTAAAACTGACAAAAACAAGAAAGATACTATTAATTTAGCACCTATTTTAATATTTTTCATTTTGTTACCTCTGTTGTGAAAATCACTAGGGAGGTAACATAGAAAATCGGTCTTATATTCTGAACTGGTTCATTGCGTTCTTCAATTCGCCCGCTATTTTTGCAAGTTCGCTTGCGCCCTGATTGATCTGCTTTGCTCCCTGAGCACTATCTTTTGCGCCCTGAGCTATGCCAGAAACACTCTGGTTCACTACGTTTGCACCCTTGGCTGCCTCGCCTGCATTGCGAGCTATGTCTTTGCTGCCCTTGGCTACTTCGCCTATGGCTCCGGCAACGCGCTTGGCTCCTAAGTTTGCCTGCGCAACATTGCTCGCTATCTCGTTGCTCGCCTTGGTTTGCTGAACAACGTGGTTGGTTATGGCATCTACGCTGGTGTTGATTTTCACTATGATATCGGAAACATCGCCTATCACAGTCACTGCCTTGCCAGTGCCAGTCTGGATGCCTTCAATACGGCGAGCGATGTCGTCTGCGCTTTGGGCACTTTGGTTTGCAAGTTCTTTTATTTCGCCTGCAACAACCGCAAAGCCTTTGCCTGCCTCACCCGCTGAGGCTGCTTCTATGGTGGCGTTAAGTGCAAGAAGGTTGGTTTTGTCGGCTATTTTCTTTATAACATCGGTAACCTGGCCTATTTCCTTAGCTGCCGCTCCAAGTTCATTCATAACATTTGTGGCATCGCCAGACTTTACAGTGGCTTGGTTTGCGACCTTGGCTGCCTCTCCAGCATTGCTGGATATTTGGCTTATGCTTGCGCTCATCTCTTCTACAGCTGCTGCTATGGTGTTCATGTTTGTGGACATTTGCTCTGCTGCGCCTGCTACTTCGTTAGCATTAACGGAGGCTTCTTCTGCGCCGCTCGCCATTGCATTTATGTTCACAGAGGTCTCTTCTGTGGCACTAGCAACAGATGCGCTTTGGGCAACGTTTTCTTCTGCTGTGCTGGATAGTTGCCTGCCAACGCTGGAAAGCTCCTCTGCCGCACCTGCAAGGGTGTCTGAATTTTGACGGAGATTTCTGAATATGGTTTGAAGCCTTGAAGATACGCTGTCCAGTGCTTTGGAGAGTGTGCCTAGTTCGTCTCCGCGTTCCAAATCGGAGCGGACGGTCATATCGCCTTTCTCTATTTTAGCAAGAGTGCTCACAACCACATTTAAGGGGCTTGTTATGGACATAGTCAAGAATATGCCAAGAGCCACAGCTAGAAGAACAACTATTACTAAAATGATTATCGCTGCTTTTACGCTTGCTTGAGCTTCTGCTGAAGCATCGTCAGAAAGTTTGCTGGTTTTTTTAACTCTCGCCTCTTTAGCTGCAGCCACAGCATCCGTCATTTTGTCTCCAGTCTCAACCAAAGATGAGGCAAAATCATCTTCGTTCACACCTGCCGAACTAAAAGTTTTGGAGTTTTTTGCATGATTGCGTATTTCAGTAATATATTTATCCGTCAAATCCCCCACTTTTCTCAGAGCATCTGCTCCTTGCGCAGATGCTGTTTTTACCTGCTCTTCTACAGTCTTATTTATCTCATCGTTGATTTTGTCTAATTTCTTTATAATCTCATCGCGTTTTGCTTGTGTCTTGGCAAGTCGCCATTCACGAGCCTGAACCCTAAGCTCCTGTACCTGTTCGGACATGGACACAAAAACGCCCAGTGGAACAGCACCAACCTCGTACATAACGTTGGTTGCTTCGTCGACTTTTTGTAGGCTTTTTATGGTATATATTCCCATAAATGCCGTTAAAGCTGCCAGAAATAGGAAAGATGCTATTAGTTTAGCGCCTATTTTGATGTTTTTCATTTGGTTACCTCTTGTTGTGAAAAGCACTTGTTGGGGGTAATATAGTAAATTGTCTAAGCCTTATATCTTAAACTGGTTCATAGTGTTCTTCAATTCGCCAGCTATCTTTGCAAGCTCGTTTGCACCTTCATTGATTTGAGTTGCACCCTGAGCGCTATCTTTTGCGCCCTGAGCTATGCCAGAAATGCTCTGGTTAATCATATTTGCACCCTTGGCTGCCTCGCCTGCATTGCGCGCTATGTCTTTGCTACCCTTGGCTACCTCGTTTATGGCTCCAGCAACGCGCTTGGCTCCAGCGTTTGCCTGTGCAACATTGCTCGCTATCTCATTGCTAGATTTGGTTTGCTGGGCAACGTGGTTGGAGATGGCATCTACACTGGCGTTGATTTTCTCTATGATATCGGAAACATCGTGTATCACATGCACTGCTTCTCCAGTGCCTGTCTGGATGCCTTCTATGCGCCGAGCTATATCGTCTGCGCTTTGGGCACTTTGGTTAGCAAGCTCTTTTATTTCGCCTGCAACCACCGCAAAGCCTTTGCCAGCCTCACCTGCCGAGGCCGCTTCTATGGTGGCATTCAAAGCCAAAAGATTAGTTTTGTCGGCTATCTTTTTGATTACATCGGTAACCTGGCCTATCTCCTTAGCCGCCGCCCCAAGCTTGTTCATAACATCGGTGGCATTGCCAGATTTGATAGTGGCTTGGTTTGCAACCTTGCTTGCTTCTCCGGCATTGCTGGATATCTTGTTTATACTTGCACTCATCTCTTCTATGGCTTCGGCTATGGTGTTCATATTGTTGGACATCTCCTCTGCTGCGCCTGCTACTTCGTTGGCATTCACGGAGGCTTCTTCTGCACCGCTCGCCATAGCGTTTATGTTCACGGAGGTTTCTTCTGTGGAGCTAGCAACCGAGGTGCTCTGGGCAACGTTTTCTTCTGCGGCAGTCGCTATTTGCCTGCCTACGCTGGAGAGTTCCTCTGCTGAACCGGCAAGGGTGTCTGAGTGCTGGCGGAGATTTTTGAATATGGATTGAAGCCTTGAAGATACGCTGTCTATCGCTTTGGAGAGTTTGCCTAACTCGTCTCCGCGTTCCAAATCGGAGCGAACTGTCATATCGCCTTTCTCAATTTTGGCAAGAACGCCAACAACCACATTTAAAGGGCTTGTTATGGAAATGGTCAAGAATATGCCAAGAGCAATGGCTAGAATAAGCACCACTATTAAAACGGTAATCGCTGCACTTATGCTGTGTTCAGCATCTGCCGAGGCATCGTCCGAAAGTTTGCTCACGCCTTTGACCCTAGCTTCTTTGGCATCGTCCATAGCTTTTGTCATTGCGTTTGCGGCATCCACCATTGATTGTGGAAATTCCTCTGTGCTGAGACCTTCTACGCTATAACTTTTGGTGTTTTTTGAAAAAGCACGTATTTCAGCAATATATTTATCTGTCAAATCCATCACTTTTTGCAAAGCACCTTTTCCGGCCTCAGTGAGCACAGTTTTCATTTGCTCTGCTACTGTCTCATTTATGCTATTGTTGATTTTGTCTAAGTTATTCAAAATCTCATCACGCCTCGCTTGTGTTTTGGCAAGGCGCCAATAAAGAGCCTGAATACGAAGCTCCTGTACTTGATTGGAAGTAGCAACAAAGATTCCAAGCGGAACTGCCCCTTTATCATACATAACATCGGTTGCTTTGGAAACTGTTTTCAGGCTTTCTATGGTATATATTCCCATAAACGCCGTTAAAGCAGCTAAGAATAAAAAAGATAGTATTAGCTTTGCGCCTATTTTTATGTTTTTCATCGGTTACCTCTTGTTGTGAAAAGCACTTGTTGGGGGTAATATAGTAAATTAATCCGATGTTTGCGGAATAGCCAAAATGCTGTCTATTTTTTCTACCCTGTGATAGCCAATGGAATCCAAGCTATCTATGCGGTAACCAAGGTCTATTGCGCTTTCGTAACATTCCTTGGCTTCTAAAAAACTATCTGTGGCAAACAGAGCCTCGCAATGCGCATAGTGGCTAAAAGTTTTTTCTTTGGTGCTTGTGTGGTAATACCAAAATCCAAATATTAATGCTCCCAAAACCAAAAGAAAAATAATATCGCTTTTCCCCATAAATTTGGACTCGCCTGCTTCATCTTCAGCATCTTTTTTTAAAAAACTGATCAACACAATGAACTCTCCCTGCTAATTAGCCAATTCCTTTCTCATTTTTTTGTACTCTTCCAAATAAGCCTTTGCTTTTGCAGCTATTGCCTGTGGAGTGTAGCCAAATTCTTTTTCCAAAACTGCAAATGGAGCAGATTTTCCAAATTCAGACAAACCCCACGAATATCCAAGCGGGCCTACAACTGGAGCAAATACAGAAGGCAAGCCGCTGGAAACGGCATAAGCAGCTCCCCAGCGAGGAATTAAAGCCTCGCGCTCTTTTTGCGGCAAATCCAAGAAGAGCCTTGGGCTCATAATGCTCACAACCCTAACGGAAATTCCCTCTTTGCGGAGCAGTTCGGCTGTTTGGCAGCACAGGTAAACATCGGAGCCGTTGGCAGCAAATGTCAAATTTGGATTTTCTGCGTTTTGCACAATATAACCCGCTGCATTTACTTTTGAATGTGAATTTTCCAGTGGAGGCATTGTTTGCCTAGATAATATAAGGGCTGTTGGGCTATCTCCGTTTGCCATAGCCATTTCCCAAGCAAGCGTTGTTTCGTTAGCATCTGCGGGGCGCAAAACCAGCATAGAAGGCTTGCCGTTTGGCAGGCTCATATTTTCTAGCAAGCGAATTTGAGCTTCTTGCTCAATGGGTTCGTGGGTGGGACCATCTTCGCCAACCCTGAAACTATCGTGGGTGAATAAAAATTTAACGGGCAAAGCCATTAGAGATGCAAGCCTTAAAATGGGCTTCATATAATCGCTGAATACAAAGAAGGTTGCGCAAGCAGCGGTAAATTCGCCGTGCAAAACAATGCCGCAGGCCACAGAACCCATAGTCAGCTCGGCAACTCCAGCTTGCAAAAATGCGCCATTAAAATCACCTGGTTTGAATATGCCTGTTTTATCCAAAAATGCCTGTGTGTTATCGCTGTTTGAAAGGTCTGCCGAAGAGCAAACCATATTCTTTTGGTTATCCGCAAGCCAAGACAAAATTGCACCAGAATTCACCCTTGTTGCAACTCCTTGTTTTTGCGGAACAACCGATAAATCCAAAACGGGTGCTCTATTTTTTTGCCAGTTCTCTAAATCTGCCGCCAAGTTTGGGTAAGTTCCCTTCCAAGTTTCAAATCTTTGCTGCCAAGAATCGGCTTCTTTTTGAAGTTCTGCCAAGCGATTATCAAAAAATTCTCTAACTTCAGGCCAAATGACAAAGGGGTTTTGATGGTCTCCGCCAAGGCTCTGTATGGTTTGCGAGGTGGAAGCTCCAGCCGCATCTATAGGCTGCCCGTGAGTTGAAACTTTGCTCTCAAAAGCATTGTTCTGTGCATCTTTAATCCCTTTTCCCATAATGGAATTGCCTATTATGAGAACGGGTTTTTCTGTTTCTGCATAAGCTGCTGCAAGTGCCTTTCTGAGTTCGTCTATATTGTGACCATCCACGCTATAAACACGCCAACCCCACGATTCGTATTGGGCGGCAACGCTGTGGCTCATAACCTCGCTTGTGACACTGGAAAGCTGAATTCCGTTTGAATCAAAATAGCATATAAAGTTGGATAGTTTCAAATGCCCCGCTATGCGGCCAACTCCATAGGCTACTTCTTCTTGAACTGTGCCATCGGACAAAAGGCACACTGTTTTGTGCTCAAATAATTTTCCAAGGCGATTCACCAATATTCGCTCCGCTATTGCCGAGCCAAGTGCTACTCCGTGCCCAAGACCAAGCGGGCCAGAGGTATTTTCCACGCCGTGTTTCACATCCAAATCTGGATGCCCTGGCGTGTGGCTGCCGAGTTGCCTAAAATCTTCCAAATCCTTCAATGTAAGTCTATTTGCAAAGCAAAGCACCGAATAAAACACCGCAGACATATGCCCTGGATCCATGAAAAATCTATCTCTTCCGCGCCAATAAGGGTCTTTTGGATTGAATTTTAAAAATTCTCCGTACAAAATGGAAAAGAACTCCGCCGCGCCCATAGAACCGCCCGGATGTCCAGATTTAGCTTTTTGTACCATTGCCGCAGATAAGACTCTAGCGTTATCGGCAGCGCGGCTGATTTTAGCATTAGGCAAAACAAACCTCACAATTAGTGCCTAAATATAGCAAATTTACGGGGAAATTTCAAGGGTATAGGCAGATTCCTTGACAAACTGCAAAAAAATTGCTATATTTACATACCCTAGTGGAAGAAGCGTTTTATGGACAATAAAAAGAACATTATCATAATTGCTGTAGGCGTTTTGCTGTTGGTTGTTGGTTTTTTTTGTTTGGCTCAAGGCCCTGCCGAAAATCCCGTGTCGCTAACTGTGGCTCCGCTTATCTTGGTTTTTGCCTACGTTGTAGTTGTGCCCCTCGGCATTCTATGGGGTAGCAGAAAAAAGAAAGGCGAGTGATTTTAGGGCGATTAGCTCAGCTGGTTCAGAGCGTCTGCCTTACAAGCAGAATGTCAGCGGTTCAAATCCGTTATCGCCCACTAAACACCTTTGGGGTGGTAGCTCAATTTGGTTAGAGCACCGGCCTGTCACGTCGGAGGTTGCGAGTTCAAGCCTCGTCCATCCCGCTCTCTGAAGGTTATTAAGGTTCTATTGTCCACCTAACTTCTTTTGTTAGGATATTATCTGTACTCCATTCTTCTAAGTTGCGAGCTAAGTTGCGAGTTTTACGAAAATATATATTATTCCAGCCCTTTTCAATATCTGCGTTTATTTTTAAACTTTCTCTATAATTACAAGTCATTTTTCCATCTTTTGAAGAATAGAGATAAAAAATTCCTTCCATAATCTGTTCGTCAAAATATTCTATTCTCAATATGCCAAGAAGTTCATCATCGCTATTGCTATAATATAGTCTAAAGTAATCTACTATAAATACTTTAATACCCGTTGGATAATCATCACAAGGGAGTTGTATATCATCATTAAATAAATCACTTAAATATTCATCAGGGATTGTAATTTTAGACAAATCCAATTTGGCAATTCCTTTCGTTACGCTTCCTACTTTTATGGTGTTTCCTATTTTAATATCTCCACTGCCCTTGTAGGCAACACCATTTTTTCTAACGTAAATTTGCGAGTTTTCGTTGAATGAACCGCCTTGCTCATCGCCCTCGCCGCCGCAAGTGCAGCTGCTGCAAGAAAATGCGAATGTCAAGGCAAATCCGAATATAGCCACCAATACGAGTTTAGAGATATTGTTCCTCATAGGTGTTCTCCATTTCAGACAATTTACTTGCTGTAATATTCCACAACAAGCTGCTCATTCAGCTTTACCGGTATTTGGTCGCGGAGCGGAACATTCACCAGCTTGGCTTCCTTCTTGTCTTTATTCACAGACAAATAATTTGGAGCTTCTGGCGCGCCCTCTATCGCTTCTTTTATCTGCGGGTGGCTTTTTGATTTTTCGCGAAGCTCTATCAAATCGTTTGGCTTAATCAAACGGTTTGGAGAAAAACTGCGCCTTCCATTAACCTGAAAATGTCCGTGGGCAACGTATTGACGGGCTGCGAAAATTGTGCGGGCAAAGCCTGCGCGATATACAAGGGCGTCTAGTCTGGTTTCCAAAAGAACCATCAAGTTATCACCAGAAGAACCTTCCTTGCGGTTTGCTTCTGAATAGGTTTTGGCAAGCTGGGCTTCGGAAATGTTGTAGGTGAATTTCAACCTCTGTTTTTCAACCAACTGCTGCTTATAAACTCCGGCATTTTTTTTGCGGCTCATGCCGTGCTGGCCTGGAGGGAATTTGCGGCGTTCTAAAATTTTTTGTGTTTTGGGAGTGACCGCCAAATCGAGAGAGCGGGCAACTTTTGCTTTTGGGCCTCTATAAGCCATTTTATACCTCGTAAGGAAGCTCTTTGGTTTAACCTTTTAGCTGGCAGAGCTTGGCTCAGTTAAAAGGGAAGGGTAAAAATAGCAAATTTTTTCTGATATGCAGGCGTAATTCTCCTCAAAAAGCCACTGGCCGCAATTCACAATCACCCCTTCTGGTACTTTCCACAGCCCGCCGGAGTGATTATGCCCGTGTACAAAGGTATCGCAGCCATTTTTTCGCATAATTTTCCTGATTTTGTCTAAATATTGCTCCTCTAGAACTATGCGTTCTTTATTTAAATCCCTGCTGTTTGAGCCAATATAGAGAGCTAGACGCATTCCAATATCGGGGTGAATCCATTTGAACAAGAACCTGTTGAGTTTAAAATCCAGAATTTTCCTCAAAAACCAGTAATAAATATCTCCCTTTGCAAGCCCGTCTCCGTGGCAAATATAAACCCGCCTGCCGTGAAGCTCTGTCACAATATGCGAGCAAGTCTCTATGCCAAGCTCTCGCTCAAAAAAATTTCTGTATGCAAAATCGTGATTGCCTTTGAGCAACTTAATCTCGCAACCGCAATCCTTTAGGTTTGCAAGTGCTCTCCACAATTTAAAATAACGGGAAGGGGAATAAAAATCGTATTCATACCAAAACTCAAATAAATCGCCTGCTATAAAAAGATGGGTAGCCTTGCCCTCAAGCTCTTTTAAAAAATCAATCAAATGCACCTCACGTCCCAGCACCGAACCTCTAGGGAAGGTACCTAAATGCGCATCTGATATAAAATAGGCTGCTTGTTCTTTCACACTCAACAAAATAGGAAATTACACCACCCAGCTCTTTGAAAATTCCTGGTCTTTGAAAAGCGCGGCTATTCCCGTCACTTGCTTGAGTCTCAGAATCTCATCCCTAGACATTCCCAAATATCTCGAAATCCAAGCATCACTTTTGCCAAGCTCCACAAGTTCTGCCACAATATTGCTCATAAGGTCAATATTATGGCTTCCACGCGCCCTATTATGCCTTATGGTAGATGCCATGCGCTCGCCAATGGGCTTTTCAATAACGGAGCAAGGCAGCAATCCTTTTTCCCTTTCGTAAATATCCTTGTACATCAATATTACGGAATACCTGTGAAAGCCGTCCACTATTTCGTACACGTCTTCTTCTTGGCGGTGATAAACCACTATGGGCATAGTGTAGCCGTCTTCTTTAATGCTGCGGTACAAAAGTTCCATTTCTGGAGGTGCAACTTTGTTGGGATTGTACTCATTAGCCCTCAGCTTTTCCACAGGAATAGCCTTTATGTTGTAAACGGGGCTTTCATATTCTTTTTGTTCCATAATCTCCTCCTGCCTTTTATATTAAGCTGTATTTTTCAAACATGCTCTGCATCCTCTCTCTTTGCTTTTTTGTTTGAGAAAAAGAAAGCGTGCGGCACAATTGGTCGTTTTTCAAAATACATATAGCCATGCGCCGCCAGCTTGGGCCAATCTTTTTTGATTCCACCCAAAAAGGAAGTTTGTCCGGTATTTTTTTGTAAATCATAAGCGGCAAATCTTTTCTGCCACGCGTTGAGAATTTACCAGAAAAACTTGCTTCGTCTGGAATCCAAGAAGTTTTTATGGCAGAGCCCGTGCTTCGCCAATGCTTTATGAACTTGGTGAATTTTCTCTGGTAATTGACTGAAACCGCTCTGGGAAGCGTTGCGAGCAGCAGCTTAGTGTAGCTTTCCCAGCTATGCCCTTCCGGGAGTTTTATTTTTCTGTAACCGAGCACTTTGGTTCCGCAATAAATATTGCCAAAATTCGCACCGCTAACGCGGTTCACCACCCTTGCCCAAGTATCTGGCTCCACCGCACGAAATAAATTCAGCCCTATGCGCTGGTCGTCTCCATAAGGCTGGCAAATTCTCATTAGGTCTAGTTTAACTCCCGCTTTGTAAAACAAATCGTATAATCCGTTGTAGGCCCAGTCGAATTTATAGTTGGCAATCCACACGTCTTTGGTTCTCCAGTCGTAAATGGGGTAGCAAGCGTATAGTTTTTCAGAGTTGGAAATTTTTGTTGTCCAATTTAAATTGTTCAGCATTCTCTTTTGTTTGAGGGCTATTGTCCTAAACCTGTTAAAGCTCTCATCGGAGCGAATCCCAACAAGGCAGGCTGTTTTTTTGCCATCTGCATACCATTCCCCGAATTTGCGAATAAACTCCTCAAATTCCATATTTTTTTTAAAAAAAGCAAAGGGATTCTTTTTTTCTGTTATGCAGGGATAATCGGGATACTCTCTAACCCATTTGTCTCTATTGTTCAAATCCCAGGGTGTCCAATAAGGTTCAAAAACGCTAAGGGAATTTCTAAGGTTTAGGGGCAGGCAGCACCAATAAACATCAAACAAATCGCTATCTTTTTGCAGCACTTCTTTAATATAATCTATTGTTATTTTATATTGCCCTTCCAAATCCACAAACAAAATGCCTATTTTTTTGCTTATTTTGTGCTTTTTCATATAATCAACCGCCAAATTGAGCATAACCGCGCTATCTTTGCCACCACTGAAAGATAGATATATTTTTTCAAAATTCTTAAATATAAAATCCATGCGCTCAACTGATGCTTCATAAACGTTTTTATCTATATATTTTTTTGCACCCATAGTACTTATGAATATAGAAATTATTTACTTCACCAAAGCGGTAAATTCCTTGAAAACGCCATACATTCTCTCTTTGTCCAAATCTCCGTAAACTGCCACTACAATTCCGTTAGATAGCCTCTCTATCAAAGCTGTGGCATCTGGGCCGTAAACATTTTTTTGCAGTCTGGTTTTGTAGGTTGCCCAGTCATTTTCAGAAACGGTGCCGGAACTGCGGGCACAAACCCAAGAGAAATCTGAGTCTCTGTAGCGGCGAACAAGCATGTCAAATGGGGCTTCAACTCCTAAAAAATAATCTCTCTGCACAGAAAAATCTTTGTCGGGGCTGCTGTTTTTTAAACTGAAACTGTGAAAATCCGCGCTTACGCTTGTGTCTGCGGCGGGAAATCTTTTTATGAAAGATATTAGAGAATCCAGTATGGAGGAATTTTTGGAAATTGAGAATTGATAGGAAAAAATAAATACTCGCCTGCCCCATCTAAAAAATCTTTTTCTGTCGCCGCCTATTAAACGCTCGGTTTTTTCCACTATGCCATGATTGTAAAAAAAAGCCTCTGCGAGAATTGGGTTTGAATATTCGCAAATTGAAACTTTCATTGTGTCGCCGTTGCCCATAGCATAGAATAAATCCGCTTGTTTGTTTGCGTGTGTGTATGTTTCTGGCTCTGTAAAATAAGACTTGAAAGGAGTGATGCCTATAACTATGGTGGTATCATTGATAAAACGTATTTTTTGCAAATCGAATTCCTCTAGGCTTGGATCCTCCACGGAACAAGCAACAAAAAGCGCGGTTGCTATTGCAACTCCAAGTAGGCTATTTCTTTTCAATTTTAAACTGCCTTACATTCAATAAAATATCGCCCTGCCTGGTATCAAGGCTCCAGTTTCCTATTTGCAGGCTATCTGCCAAAAGAGAACTGAAACAGTCCGAATTCTCCACCAAGCATACGGTTTTTTTCACCACATCGGAACCATAATACCATATATGCCATATAGTATCGGATATATCCAAATCTGATGCCAAAAAGGAATATGCAAAAATTCTATTCAAATTGTCGTTCAAATAAAAAACTGTATCTATATTCATAGGCCCGCTAGAAGCAACTAAAAGGCACATATCTGTGCGTGTGCGCCCAGTTTCTTCTTCTGGCGTAGCCAACTCACTTTCGGTTTCAAAAAAAAACAAACGGTATATAACAAAACAAAAAAAGACGAATGAAAAAAACACTACGCCCTTACGGAGCCTATTTAGCGGCGGCAAGGACATTATTTACCTATGCTTTGTGGGCGGCGAGCTTGTTAAGCAAATGCCCGACCTTGGCCTTGTAGTTAGAAGCGCGATTTTTGCTAAAACCCGCGCGGCTTTTGGCAGCGGCTTTGTCCATCATGCTAAAGAGCCTTGGAACTTCTTTGAGGGCCTCTTCTTTGGTCTGTGCTTTGCGCACTATGCCAAGGCTTGTGCGAATGGCAGAACGTGTGGAACGATTTGCGGCATTTGCCTTTTCAGCTTGGCGCAATCTTTTTAAACAAGACTTGTTTGGCGGAACCATTTTTTTAGCAGCCACTGATATTACTCCGATAAATAAAACTATTCGCTTAGAATATAGTAAAAAATTCCTTTATTGGCAAGGGGTAGCTTGTTATGGGGGGTAATTTGATTAAAAAATGCACATTTTTGCAAACACTTGTTTGCAAAATTACGATTTTTTGGCCTTTTTTCCGTTTTTGTACGTCTAAGTAATTAGGAAGACAAAAATGGAGGATTCAATATGACCGAAGTCAAAACCAACCGCAATCACAAAGACAGCGTTTTCACGCGGCTGTTCAGCGAGAAAAGCAATCTTTTGGAGCTATATAGCGCAATTAGCGGAAAAAGCTACCCTGAGAACACAAAGGTAGAGATAGTGACTCTCTCGGATGTGCTTTACATGAATCAAATCAACGATATAGCTTTTGTGATGGAAGACAGACTTATAGTGCTCATAGAGCACCAATCTTCGATTAACAACAATATGCCGCTTAGAATGCTTCAGTATTTGTCGGCAGAATACGATATGATAGTTGACAGGAAAAACCTTTACA
>JGI20171J14444_1000222_pt1 | contig 19161 bp, 20 predicted proteins | sample TergutNc150P4_FD_14444 | JGI IMG/M metagenome (IMG submission 14444) | reverse complement strand
TGGCGCAGGTGGGGGGAAAACCTGTGCTATGATGCAAAGTGCAGTTCACCCCACCTGCGCCAAGCCGCTCCTGCCAGATTCGTTATTTGTTTTATCTTCATTTTTTTGTCGCTTTCAGCGATATTTTTTTGATTTTTCAGGCAAAAAAGTGATAAAAAACCGCTTGCTATATCAATATTTTTTTGTATTTTATATCTGAATATCAGCATTTTATGTTCTTTTTCGTCTATTGGCAGCATAAAAAGATAGCGATATTTGCGCATAGCAAATCGAAGATTTATACCCAAACTCAAACTATGAACGCCGTACAAAAAAGCAGGAACAGTTAAAACTTGTTTTTGCGCTTTTTTACGGTTGCGGGTTGCGGTTGACGAGGGCTATAATCTTACTGTCAAAGACGTGGATTTTAACCGCCGTACAATTTTTGTCAGGCAGGGAAAGAACTACAAAGACCGCATCGTGCCGATGAGCGAAAGTGTTTACAAAGCCCTGCAAAACTATGTTTACAACTTCCGCAGTCAAATAAAATGCGGACACAACAGGCTTTTTATAAATCATCACGGAATATTGCTGAAAGACTTATACCATTTGCACAGCCAGTGCCAAAACGAAGAAATACAAAGCAAACGGCTGTACTTCCACATCCTGCGCCACTCCATAGCCACCCATCTGCTGCAAAACGGAATGTCAATAGAAAACATTGCCCGATTTCTGGGACACAATTCTTTATGCAGCACCCAAATTTATACCCATATCATAAACAGGTAATTATCATTATTATTTTGTATCTTTGTTGCCGTAATTTATTGATTATCGGAATGAGGTTTTTATTACTGTTTTTAACGCTTCTCTTACAGTTCAATGTATCGGGGTATAACTTGCATAATCCGCTGAAAGATTGTGCAGAAAAAACGCTGACCTCTGAAAATCAGGAATTTAACACGTGTAATGATAGACACTTCCGCTATCAAGGTCAGTATGAGGATGTTGAGACGGGGTTGTACTATAATAGATTTAGATACTACTCGCCTGATGAGGGAATGTATCTATCACAAGACCCAATAAGGTTAAATGGCGGTGCTAATTTATATGCCTATATTCACGACCCAAATAGTTGGGTGGATGTGTTTGGACTAAAAGGCTCTTCTTGTGGTCAAAGTCAAACTGCTGCAAGTTTATCGGATAAAGATTTTGTAAAACGTATTGCAGAAAAAGCAGAACGTTGGGGTATAAAAAGTGGCAAAGGGGTTGCTGGCTCTGGTCATGCGCAAGGAAGTTCTAAACACGCTTATGCTGATGCCTTATTACAACGCTATCAACGCATGACAGGACAAAAAACAGATTTAATGTCAGAGACATCATTCCTCAATCGTAATCCCCAGCCAGTACCAAGAGGAACTGCGGGCAGCGCAAGACCTGATGTGTACAATCCTAAAACAGGGGAAGTGTTTGATTATAAATTCACAAAAAATTCTTCCAATCCAATCAGTAATGCCCAACAAGCGCATAATTTGCAAAATCTTCCAAAAGTAACATCACAAACAGCAATACATCCATGATGAATAGTAAAATTGAAACAAAAGACAAAAGACAAATCACAAAAGATTGGCTATCTTTCTTTCCAGAGTTTAAAGAATATAAGCCAATGTGGATAATACGTAGAAACAGTGCGTTTCTGTGTGGTATTCATTTACAACGACATTCAGGAAATGTAGATTATGAGCCTGTTTTCCACATTTATAACTTAATGGTAGATTTTCCTGTTATTTCATTTGGGTCAGCCACATATCTATTAAACCGCAAGGGGGCAAGAGACAGGATAACTCTTTTACAGCACAAAGAAAATTTTAGCAGTTATGCAGAACGATTGAAACAGCAAGTTTCTTTACTTCAAAAAGACACTATAAGTTGTGATGAACTTGTGGCGTATATGAAAATGACAATTAATAATTCAATCGGCTATCCCGCAGAGGACTTGCGAGATATTGTACTTACGCTATTTTTGTGTGGTAAAGTAGAAGAAGTAGAGCAGGAAATTGCAAATGCAAAAAAGATTATATCGCAATGGGATGATGCTGCAACCCAACGATTTGGAGGCGTGGACGGCTGGGAAAAGCAGGTTAGAGAGTTAATGAATATCGAAAGGTTAAAAAATACCATTGAATACCAATTAAAAAAATACAAATTAGAGAAATTTGCTGATTATCAATTAAAATGTTAATTCGATAAAGCCAGCGTTTGACGCAAGCACCCGAACTTGTGTCTTTCACAATAACGAAAGCCTCGAAGAAAACTAAATTTATTTCTTTCGGGGCTTTTTCATTTTTAGCAACCGCATTTTTTAAAAACCTCTCTCAGTTCCCGAAGCAAATACAAAAAGCGGTCAGTTTGTTCGTGTAAAATAATACGGGGCGATAAATCCGCCATTTGCAGCGCAATAACTGTTTGGGCATAATCGAAAGCCAATTCATCAAAAAAGGCGGACATTTCACTTGCAGAAATACCGTCAATCATCAGCATTTCAGCCAACGGAACAAGATTAATTTCATTTTCCATAATAAAGTCTTATTTTAAAATTTACAAATATTATTCTATATTAAGCAACAGCGCTATTTTTGCGCTATCATCGGCAACTTTGATGTTTTTTGAGTTTTCGGCAAAGTTCCTTTCGCAAATCGCTTGCAAGGCTGAAAAATCGGTATTTTTTATAGGGTAAATTGGCTAAAAATGCGTTATATTGCTGATTTTCAGTTGTTTTCGAATGACAAAGATACAAAATTAATCATTAATCGCAATATTTTGCAAATTTTTTTGTGGGAAAGTAGTTAAAACTACTTTTTTTATTTTTTTTGAAAAAATATTTTGCTGTAATAAAAAAAAGCAGTACTTTTGTGCCTCCGTTTCAGAAGGGGCTTTAAAGTAGCAATGCCCTGCGGCAACTCGCCTCCCTGATGTAATTTTAAAAGGATTTTTTAAAAAAAATGTACGCAATTGTAGAAATTTTGGGGCAACAATTTAAAGTTGAACCCAATAAAAAATTGTTTGTTCATAGAATGAACGAAGTAGAGCGTGGCTCTAAAGTGGAATTTGACAAAGTGCTGCTCGTTGATAACGATGGCGCGATTAGTGTGGGTGCGCCTGCTTTAGAAGGCGCGAAAGTTGTGGCAGAAGTTCTGTCGCATCTCAGGGGCGAAAAGGTAATCGTTTTTCACAAAAAACGCCGCAAAGGCTATCGCAAACGCAATGGTCATCGGCAAGATTTTACCGAACTGCAAGTTAAGGAAATTTTAGTATAAACCGTTAAAAATTAATAAATTATGGCACATAAAAAAGGTGTAGGTAGTTCAAAAAACGGACGCGAATCGGAAAGTAAACGACTTGGCGTGAAAATTTTTGGCGGTCAGTTTGCAAAAGCAGGAAACATTATTGTACGTCAGCGTGGTACAGTGCATCATCCCGGTTTGAATATGGGAATTGGCAAAGACCATACGCTTTACGCACTTGTTGATGGACTTGTGGAATTTCGCAAACGGCGCAACAATACTTCATACGTTTCGGTAACTCCAATTGTAAATAGTAATTAAGTTTTCATAAATCATTTATCAAACAGATTTCATCAAGATTAGATGAAGTCTGTTTTTTTAATGTTAAGTATATTTTAGTAAAAAGTTTTGAATTTTGCAATATTGCAAATCTGACATAATGTCGCATTTTTTGATATTTTTATCCATTTATGTATGATTTTTAAAAAAATTATGCAGATGGCACAAATTTTGTCATATTAAAATTAATAAATTAAATTATAAATTACAATAAAATTAAATCTTATGATTAGAAAAAAAATTGTTTGTGTTTCAAGTATTGCATGCCTGCTTTTTGCATTAAACGCATGCTCGTCAAAAGGCGGAAATTCGGGTCAAAATCAGAATGAAGAAAACCAGATTGCGACTGTTGACAACTCTCAAACTAATTTAGATTGGGAAGGTACATATTCTGGCATCGTTCCGTGTGCAGATTGCGAAGGGATTGACACCAAAATATCACTGAAAGGTGACAGCACCTATCAGATAAGTTGGAAATACACTGGAAAAGGTGATGAAATGTATTCACAAGAAGGAAAATTTACGTGGGATTCCACAGGCAGTATTATTACCCTTGGAAACATTGATGCTGATAAAAATCCAACTAAGTACAAAGTGTGCGAAAATTATCTGTTACAACTTGACTTGAAAGGCAACGTAATAACAGGTGAATTGGCAGATAAATACCGTTTAAACAAAAATTAATTATCTTAAAAACCAATTTTTTTGGTTATGGATTAAACCCGAATGCAATTGGCAATTTTGCCAAAGCGGGGCAGCAAAAGGCGATTTAGTGTCGCCTTTTATCATTTATAATAAATTGAGATTATGAAATTAAAGATAATATTGCCAAACGATAGGAATTTAGTCCGAAACCGCAAATTACTCCGCGTGCCGCTTGGGAAATAAAACTGTATTTGCGAAAAGGCTCGCGGGCGAAAATATTTGATATATGTACTTCAATTACAGGAATTTGCACTGCCCGCACCGCATCGGCAATAGCGATTGAAGTGTGCGCGTATGCACCAGCATTAAGAATAATTCCATCGAAATTTTCATTCGCTTCTTGAATTTTGTCAATAATCGCACCTTCGCTATTCGATTGAAAATGAGTGAGTTCCATATCAGGAAATTCATTTTGCAGAATTTTAAAAAACTCGTCGAATGAAACATTACCATAAATTTGCGGCTCGCGCTGCCCAAGCAAATTCAAATTTGCGCCATTTATTATCAGAATTTTTGTCATAAAAAAACTTTTTGAAAAATAATTTTTTGCAAAAATACAAATAATTTTTCATTCAATTATTATTTTTTACTTTCATAAATTATGTTATTTTTTATATTATTTTATTAAATATTCATTTGTAAATATCAGAGCATAAATTTATATTAAAAAAAAGTAAAATTAACAGACAAATGCCGTTTTATTTAACTTTAAACAGGTATTTTATATGTTTTTATTAACAAATATTCAATATAATTATATGGTTTTTAAGGTGATTTTTTTATTGCCAAAAAATAATTTTTACTTAAAAATAATTAATTTTTTGATTTGAAATAATAATTTGGCTCAATTTTAGCAGTAAATAAATTAATATTAAAAATGTTAAAAATTTTTTGAATAAAAACGCAAATTTTTCAATTTATAAATTGCAATGAGGCGCAGCAGATTAATTTTTTTAGTTTTGGCAATGGTATTCAGTTTTATCGGTTTGGTAATACTGCAAGTGCGTTATATCACAACCAACGCCAAAATTGTTGAAGAGCAGTTTAATGAAAATGTACAATATACGCTTTCGCAAACGGTTTCGCTGATTGAAGAAAACGAAGCGTTGGAATTTTTGTCGCAATCGCTTGAAAAAGAGAACTATAGCCCCGATAAAAAGATTCTGGCTTTTATGTATCCCGAAGGTTATAAACCATCGCAAAACATTGATACAACGAGCATTACGGCAAATACAGCTCGTCCGTTAATTCGCCTTTCGACAGGACACGGAAAAGCGACCATTGAGGAAACTTCGCGCTATTTGCAGGAATTGTTTCAGGAAAATTTTTCGCGCCGAAAAACAATTCTCGATCAGGCAGTTTTTCGCTGGATGCGCCAATCAGAAGAGCGAAGCATTGAGCGACGCATTGATTTTGAAGATGTTGAGAATATTTTACATACGCTTTTTGACAGTAAGGGAATTACTCAGCCATATTATGTGTATGTTGTAGGTAAATCGGGGAATATGATTTACAAATCCGACAATGCGCAACCGCTTTCGTATAACATAGCAAAAAATGCAAGTTATAAACAGCAGTTTTTCCCGCTCGAAAATGCGAAAAATCCTGTTTTTCTGAAAGTTATTTTTCCTGAAAAACAAAATTTTATTTTAAAATCAATGAATTTGCTTTTGCCATCGGTTGGATTTATGTTGCTGATTCTCATTATTTTTATTTCGACGATAATTATTATTATGCGTCAAAAACAATTGGAAATAATGAAAACCGACTTTATAAATAATATGACTCACGAGTTTAAAACTCCTATTTCATCAATTTCGCTTGCTGCGCAAATGCTCAAAGACAGTTCGATTGGCAAATCGCCGGAAATGATGAAACATATTTCTGCCGTTATTAGCGACGAAACCAAACGTCTTGGTTTTCAGGTAGATAAAGTGCTGCAAATGGCAATGTTTGAAAAAGAGAACTCAACGCTTTCTCTTACAGAATTGTCGATAAATGAGTTGATTACAGATATTATAAATAATTTCTCGTTAAAAGTTCAAAGTAAAGGCGGAAAAATTATTTCAAAACTTGAGGCAAAAAACGACTGCGCTATTGTTGATGAGGTTCATTTTACAAATATTATTTATAATTTAATGGATAATGCTCTCAAATACAGCAGCGACAAACCGCTTTTGCTTACAGTGGTAACGAGGAACGAAAAAGACAAAATTTTTATTGAAATTGAAGACAATGGAATCGGAATCAGAAAAGAAGACCAGAAACGAATTTTTGAGAAATTTTTCCGCGTTTCAACAGGTAATACTCACAATATCAAGGGTTTCGGACTTGGGCTTACTTATGTAAAAAAAATGATTTTAGAACATCACGGAGCAATCAAAGTGGAAAGCGAACCCGGTTTGGGAACAAAATTTATTATTTCAATTCCAGTAATATCGGCAGATATAAAATAAATTTTAATTTATAAAAAACAATAATTAAGTATTTAACATTTAATAATTTATAGAAATTATGACAGAAGAAAAAGTAAAAATCTTGCTTTGCGAAGATGACGAAAATTTGGGTATGCTCCTTCGCGAATACCTGAATAGTAAAGGTTATTACGCTGACCTGCAACCTGATGGAGAAGCGGGTTTTAAGGCGTTTCAACGCGAAAATTTTGACCTCTGCGTTTTGGACGTGATGATGCCCAAAAAAGACGGTTTTACGCTTGCCAAAGAAATCAGGACAACGCGTTCTGATGTGCCTATTATTTTCCTTACTGCAAAATCAATGAAAGAAGATATTTTGCAAGGGTTCAAACTTGGTGCAGACGATTATTTGTCCAAACCGTTTTCGATGGAAGAGTTACTTTACCGCATTGAGTCGATTTTACGTCGTGTAAATGGTAAAAAGTTGAAGGAAATTACTGATTATCAACTTGGTGAATTCTTTTTCGATACACAAAAACAAATACTTGTGCGCGGTAAAGAAGTGCTGAAACTTACTACAAAAGAGTCGGAATTACTCACTTTGCTTGCCTCGAATACAAATGATATTTTGGAACGTAATTACGCTTTGAAAACCATTTGGGTTGACGACAATTATTTCAATGCACGCAGTATGGACGTGTATATCACAAAGTTGCGCAAACTTTTATCTGGCGACCCCAATGTTGCAATTATCAACATTCACGGTAAAGGTTACAAACTTATTACGCCAAATTTGACAAGATAATTTGTAAAAGCAACAAAAAAGGCGCAAGTTGCAGGTAATCAATTATCTGCAACTTGCTTTTTATGGATTTTAATTGATGAAATTAAAAAACTGATTTTTATTTCTTTTTTAACATTCCTTCTATTTCCTGCACTTCGCTGCGGAAATGTTTGTCAATTTGAATTTGGTCGCCAACAGTTTTGCAGGCATGCAAGACGGTGGCATGGTCGCGTTTGCCAATTGCCAAGCCAATTGCCGCAAGCGAATTTTGCGTCATTTGCTTGGAAAGATACATTGCTATTTGACGCGCCTGAACAACCTCGCGCTTGCGGCTTTTGGTAGAAATCGCCTCAACCGAAAGAGAATAATATTTACAAACTGCATCTCGAATCTGTTCAATGGTAGTAATTTTCGGAGTAACAACGGTAATGCGCGAAATGATTTTTTCTGCAAGTTTGATGTCAATATTTTTGTTGGTAAGGGTAGAATGCGCTAATATTGAGATTAATACGCCTTCAAGGTCGCGCACGCTGTCTGTAACATTTTCAGCAATATAATCAACAATTGCCGCAGGAATTTCGAGTCCGTCGCGGTAAATTTTATCTTCCAAAATTTTCTTTCTCAGTTCAAAACTCGGTTTTTCTATTTCAGCATTCAAACCCCATTTAAACCGTGTCAAAAGACGTTGTTCGAGGTTCTTTATCGCCATTGGCGGACGGTCGGAAGTGAGGACAATCTGCTTGCCGTTTTGATGTAAATGATTGAAAATATGGAAAAAAGTATTTTGTGTAGCGGTTTTACCTTCCAATTCCTGTACATCGTCAATAATCAGTACATCAATAGTTTGGTAAAAATTCAGAAAATCATTAACCGTATTATTGCGCACTGCGTCTGTATATTGAATTTGAAAAGTATTTGCAGAAACATACAAAATACGTTTTTGCTGATGCAACTGCTTGCACATCACGCCGATAGCATTTGCCAAATGCGTTTTTCCAACTCCCGATTGACCATAAACGAACAGCGGATTGAAAACAGTTTTTCCAGGCTCGCGAGCAATGCTTTCACCTGCAGAACGCGCAAGAATATTGCTGTTGCCTTCAATGAGATTTCCAAAATTATACGAAAAATTCAGTTGCGGGTCAATTTCGGGCAATGCGGGTTTTTCATAAGGATTTTTCAACGAGGGTTTGGGGGTTTGCGCGGGTTTTGGCTGCTCAATATTAGACGGAATTTGTGTACTGCTGTTGCTCGATTTATCAATTAAAACTCTGTATTCAAGTTTTGTACCAGCGCCTATAACTCGATGTAGAGTTCTTCGCAAAAGGTCAATATATTTTTCTTCAATATATTCAACAAAAAACTGACTTGGCACTTGCAGTACGAGTATTTCCCGCTCGTATTTGAGCGGAACAATCGGTGCAAACCATGTATTAAATGCGCTGTCGTTGATATTGTCTTTGATTACAGTCAAACACTTTGACCACATTTGTTCGTGTTGCATGGTTTTTGCTGTCTTAGTTTGTTCGTTGTTTTTCATTTCTCTAAACCTCTTTTTTTTCTCAAAAATTTTCTGCAAAATTCTAAAAAAAATAATTCTAAAAAAAATCATTTTTTATTTGGAATATTAAAAAACATTTTAAGATATTACATTTCAATTAATTAGTTTAAAAACCGTTATTTTCAATGCTTTACTTGAAAAACATTTTTAAAATATTGAAAATAAGCAACTTATCCAAGCATTTGTTTTATAGGCGCAAAGCGAAATCAAATTTTCTTAAAACTCTAATAATGAAGTATTTTTGATATTTTTGAAAAAAAATAAAAATATTCCTTATTTATAATCATTCTAAATTACTGTAAATTTTTCAAAAAAAAACGGATGATTGTAAATAATTGAAAATGCTGGTTTGTAAAAAAATATTTGAGTTGTAAAATAAATTTTGTACTTTTGCATCGTAGCGTTTATTTTTTATTTTACAATATTAAATCGCTGAATTTAAGTATCTTATAAAATAAAATGCTGCTTTTTTTATTATATATCAGCAAGTTGTGCAACTTGCAAAAGTTCAATTATTAAATTTTTATGACAACATACCAAAGCAACGCAAAATCAATTAACAAAAGTAGTACAGAAGTGTTTTTACAGTTGAGCAGTTTGAAAAACATTGAAAATTTTCAAGAAAAAATTGCCGAATCAAGTTCTGTAAAAAACCTTACAATTTCGGACAATGAAATTTCGTTTGATGTGGATATGGCAGGAACAATTTCTTTGCATATCATTGAAACAGAGCCTGAAAAATTTGTGCGTTATCAACTAAAATCAATGCTCAAAGACGCTGATTTACAAATAAATATAAAAGAAACTTCGCTCGCAGAATCAGAAATTGCACTTTCGCTTACAGCCGACCTTCCAATGATGATAAAAATGATGCTTGGCAACAGGTTAAACGAGGGAATTGACAAAATTGCTGAGGCAATAGCAAAAGCGTTGAATGATTAAAAGTTAAAAATTATTTTTTTTGAAAAAAACATAAATTGTAAAAATCGTAAATTAAAATATATGGAACTTTCGTCAAAATACAGCCCCGAAGAAATTGAGTCGAAGTGGTATCAATACTGGTTGGATAACGGATTTTTCCGTTCTGAGCCCGACGACCGCGAGCCTTACACTATCGTCATTCCTCCGCCCAATGTAACGGGCGTGTTACATATGGGACATATGCTTAACAACACGATTCAGGACATACTTATTCGCCGCGCACGTATGCAAGGCAAAAACGCCTGCTGGGTGCCCGGTACCGACCACGCCTCAATTGCTACGGAAGCAAAAGTGGTTGCAAAACTCGCTGCCGAAGGTATCAAAAAAAGTGATTTGACGCGCGAAAAATTCTTGGAACACGCATGGGACTGGACGCACAAACACGGCGGAATTATCCTCGAACAACTCAAAAAACTCGGCTGTTCGTGCGACTGGGACAGAACGTGTTTCACGATGGACGAAAAACGCTCGCAATCGGTGATGAAAGTATTCTGCGATTTGTATAATAAAGGTAAAATTTACCGCGGTGTGCGAATGGTGAATTGGGACCCGCAAGCGCTCACAGCCCTCTCCGACGAAGAAGTGATTTATAAGGAGCAGCAAGGGAAAATGTATTATTTGAAATACAAAATTGTAAGCCCCCCAACCCCCGAAGGGGAAGTGGCTGACGCAAGCAAACAACAAAATATCAAAGTAAACACAAATACAGAACGTCCAAAATATCAAACTGCGCGAAATTCGTCGTATCATTTGTTAAAAGGATTGGCAAATGAAAATAAAAACCAATCAACCGAAACAGAAATGATTGTTTGGGAATGTTTAAGCGGTAAAAAATTAGAGGGTTATAAATTTCGCAGGCAACACATTATCGACGAATTTATTGTAGATTTTGTTTGTTTAAAAGAAAAACTTATTGTTGAAATTGACGGTGGTTATCACAATCAACTTGAAATTCAGGAAGAGGACAAATTGCGTACAGAAATTTTGGAAAGTTTGGGTTACAGAGTAATCCGATTTACCAATGAACAGGTAATCGGCGATATTGATAGCGTGTTAAATAGTATTTTAACCGCACTCACTACTCCCCCTTTGGGGGCTGGGGGGCTTGTTGAATATGCCGTTGTCGCCACCACCCGCCCCGAAACCATTATGGGCGATACGGCGATGTGCATCAATCCAAACAATCCGAAAACCGCACATTTAAAAGGTAAAAAAGTGATTATTCCGCTTATCAACCGCGAAATCCCTGTGATTGAGGACGAATACGTGGATATGGAATTCGGAACGGGCTGTCTCAAAGTTACGCCTGCGCACGATGTCAACGACTATATGCTGGGCGAAAAATACAATCTTCCGAGCATTGATATTTTTAACGACAACGGCACTCTGAACGACAACGGCGCGATGTACGCAGGAATGGACAGGTTTGACTGTCGTAAAAAGATTGAAAAAGATTTGGACGAGGCGGGACTTTTGGAAAAAACAGAGCCGTACACCAACAAAGTCGGTTTTTCCGAGCGCACCAGCGTTGCCATTGAGCCGAAACTCTCGATGCAATGGTTTCTGAAAATGGAAGATTTGGCAAAACCCGCACTCGAAGCCGTTGAAAACGACACGATTAAGTTTTATCCTGCCAAATTCAAAAATACCTATCGGCATTGGATGGAGAATATCAAGGACTGGTGCATCTCGCGCCAACTTTGGTGGGGACATCAGATTCCTGCCTACTACCTGCCGCAAGGCGGTTTTGTGGTTGCCGAAACTGCCGAAAAAGCACTGGAATTGGCACGGGAAAAAACAGGCAATAAAAATTTACAACTTTCTGATTTGAAACAGGACGAAGACTGCCTCGATACGTGGTTTTCGTCGTGGCTGTGGCCTATTTCGGTTTTCGATGGCATCAATAATCCTGAAAATGAGGAAATTAAATATTATTATCCGACCAACGACCTTGTAACCGCACCCGAAATTATCTTTTTCTGGGTGGCGCGAATGATTATGTCAGGTTACGAATACCGCGGAAAAGAATGTTTTAAAAATGTGTATTTTACGGGAATTGTGCGCGATAAATTAGGCAGAAAGATGTCAAAATCTTTGGGCAACTCGCCCGACCCGATTGAGTTGATGAACAAATACGGCGCAGACGGCGTGCGAATGGGAATGTTGCTTTCCTCGCCTGCGGGAAATGATTTGCCGTTTGATGAAAGTCTTTGCGAGCAGGGACGGAATTTTAATAATAAGATTTGGAACTCTTTGCGGCTTGTAAAAGGCTGGGAAATTTACAAAACAAACGAAATTCCCAATGAAAATTTAATTGCAACAGAATGGTTTTATCATTTATTGGAAAAAACGAAAATAGAGGTAAATGATTTATTCTCAAAATACAGATTATCAGAGGCTTTAATGTTGGTTTATAAACTTTTTTGGGACGAATTTTCGGCTTGGTATCTGGAAGTAATTAAACCCGAATTTGGCAAACCAATTGACGAATACACGTATGAAAAAACCATATTTTTCTTTGAAGAATTATTGAAACTTCTGCACCCATTTATGCCGTTTATTACAGAAGAACTTTATCACTCGCTTTCCAATAAAAACGAAAGTATTATGTATGCACAATCGGACATTGATACGGATTTTTGTGAAGATGTCATAACGGAGTTTGAAATCGGAAAAGAAATTATTACAAATATTCGCAACATTCGCGCCTCTAAAAATATTTCACCAAAGGAAAAATTAAATGTACAAATTTTAGGTAGTTTTGGCATACATAATATTGATAATGATGACGTTATAAAAAAATTAGCCAATATAGAAAAAATTGAACAAGCCTCCCCTAACCCCTCCAAAGGAGGGGAATGTTCTTCCCCTTTGGGGATGTTAGGAGGGGCTGCCGTTTCGTTTATGGTCGGCACCACCGAATACGCAGTGCCTGTCGGCAATTTGATAAATATTGAAGACGAAATCTCCAAACTCGAAACAGAATTAAACTATCAGGAAGGCTTTTTGAAATCGGTAATGGCAAAATTGAGCAACGAAAAATTTGTCGCCAATGCCAAAGCGGAAATCGTTGAAAATGAGCGCAAAAAACAAGCCGATGCCGAAAGCAAAATCAAAGCATTATTGGAAGGAATAATGCTGTTGAAAAAATGAAAATTTATAAAATACAAAATATTTTATAAAAAAATAAAGTATTTTATGCAATAAAAATATTACTTTTGCCGTTGATTATTAAGTATTTAAAATTATTTGAATAAAAATGAAAAGCAAAATCATATTCAAAAAAGTATTTTTTATAGTCCTTTTTGTGTTTGTAAATATTTGTTTTTCAAATATTTATGCGCAAAAAAAAAATTTTGTTATTGTGATTGATGCAGGTCATGGCGCGCACGATACAGGCGCGGTCGGCTCTTTTGCAAAAGAAAAAAACATCAATTTGGCTGTCGCTTTGGCTTTGGGCGAAATGATTGAGAAAAATTTTCCGGACGTAAAAGTGGTTTATACGCGTAAAAAAGATGTTTTTGTTACTTTACAGGGACGCGCTGACATTGCCAATAACAACAACGCCGACCTTTTTGTAAGTATTCATACCAATGCAAATACTTCGTCGAAGCCATACGGTGCGGAAACATATACTTTGGGGCTTGCCAAAAATGAAGCAAATCTTGCCGTTGCACGCCGCGAAAATTCCGTTATTTTGCTCGAAAGCGATTATAAAACCACTTACAAAGGTTTTGATAATTCTATTGACTCGTACATTATGTTCGAGGTAATGCAGGATAAATATATTGACCAAAGCATAGAATTTGCATCCGATGTTCAGCAGCAGTTTAAAAATAGCGAGCGTTACAATCGCGGAGTGCGTCAGGCTGGTTTTTGGGTGTTGCACGCAACGGCTGCGCCTTCGGTTTTGGTGGAATTGGGTTTTATTTCAAATAAAAGCGAAGAACAGTTTTTAGCATCTGCGGCAGGGCAAAAAAAGATGGCTGCAAGTATTTACAACGCATTTGTAAATTACAAACATAATTTTGACAAACGTTCAGGAAAATCGCCTGCGAAAACTGCGAAAATTATTGATACTAAAACTGATATAACGGATACAACTGAAACAGAAATTGCGCAGGTTGATACTGTTAAAAAAGAAATTTCAAAACCTAAAACAGAAAATAAACCTGCGGCAAAAAATCAGCAAACTGTTGCCGTTATAAACGATGCTTTGCCTGTTTTTAAAGTTCAAATTTTGGCAAGCAGACGGAAATTGAATAAAGACGATGCGGCTTTTAGAGGATTGCCCGAAGTGGATTTTTATGTGGAAGATAATTTTTACAAATACACAATAGGCAATACTTCAAGTTATTCTGAAATCCAACAAACGCTTGAGCAGGCAGCAAAAAAGCATTTTGATGCGTTTATAATTGCTTTTGACGGCAAGCGAAAAATTTCTGTGATGGATGCTTTGAAAATAATACGCGACAGGAAATGATTAATTTTATGGCTGCAACCGCCTGAAATTTGAAGAAAATAATAAAAAAACGGAAATAAAATCACTCAACAATAATTTATAATATTTTAGGGCTTTTTGTGTGGTTTTATTTCTAAAAACATTTTTAAAAATTAAATCTTTTACAAAAACTGTTTCTTGTGATATTTTTTTGTTAAAAATTTTGTTAAAAACTTTTTTTGTTAAAAATAATTTATAACTTTGCACGTTTTTTTAATTCATAAAAATTTATTATTATGAAGAAAGTTTTGATGATTTTAAGTTTAGTCGCTTTTTACGTGGCGATGTCTGCGCAAACGAGCGGGTGGTTTTCGCTTTGGGGCGAGGCTGGTTATTCGCGCTTGAATAACAATATTATAAAAGACAAAGATTTACCCAAAGTGTATGATATTCAGGGCTTTGGAGCAGGGCTGGGTATTGGTTACGAATTCCACTACCGCAAGTTTATTGCTACAATTGGCGTTGAAGGTAATTATTGGGACATGAATACTATGGTTGATAATTTTCAAATACGCGATGTTGATATGATTGACACCGAAGGCTGGGAATATTCAGGCGTTTTCGACTTGCGCAATAATACCGACCGCTATCAAATCGCATACGCCAATGTGCCGCTGATGGTTGGTTTTAATTTACCGAAAAAATGGTATTTTCTTGTCGGCGCAAAATACGGCTTGAATATCTACGGGCAAAGTATTACAGGCGATAAACATACAACTGTTACTCATTCAGGTATTTATCCGCAGTTTATCGACGAGTTTAAAAACATGGAAAACCATGAATTTTGGACTTACAACCGCACGTACAAAACCAATATGACCTTTGAAAATAATCTTGCGGCATCATTGGAAATTGGCAGATATTTGTCTGTTAAAGATAATATAGCTGTGCGCCTTGCGCTTTTTGCCGATTATGGTTTTTTAAATATTCATAAAGATAAAGTTGAAGGCAGGTTTTTTGTAAATGACCCGATGGACTTTGGCGTACCAAATCCTGATGGCGTTTTCAACCCCCGATATAACGCGCTTTTACTTTCTGACAGAGCATACAAACGCACTTTTACGCCGATGTTTATAGGGCTGAAATTTACAATCCTGTTCAAATTGCACGAAAATAGTAATTGTATGTGCGAATGGTATTAAAATAATTGCTTTCAAAATTTGTATCTTTGTCATTCGAAAACAACATTTTATTCAAGATACGTCGAAAAATATAAGGAAACGCTTGATGTGTACAAGAAGCCGAAAAACAAGTTTTTCGATTGGGTACGGCTCTATTGTCGCCGAAAATTCTATCCGTACAGCGAATTTCGCAGTACACTTGACGAATTTTATATATTCCCGACCAGCGACACAATGAAAAAGTGCGTCGCACAGCGGAAAAAGGATTGATTTTAGACGAAAACAAACAAAAGAGCATTTTGTTGTTTCAGAAAAAGAATGTATCTTTGTCGCCACATTAAAATAAAGCATTATGCCTGAAATTTATAATTACATAGGCTTGATTTTCAAGTTCTATTCTGACGAACATTATCCTATTCACGTTCACGTCAGTAAAGGTGAATACGAAAGTATTTACGATTTAATAATCGTAAATAATATGCTTGTCGAATTGAAAAAACGGAAAAAACGTGGGAAAGAAAATTTGCCAACAAATGAGGCAAAAAAAGCAGAAGCATTTATCAGGGCAAATTATCAAAAAATTATTGATAAATGGACAGATTATTTTGTTCGCAACATCCCCGTGAAAGTTGTTAATATTACAAAAAAAATATAATTATGAAACATCAGCGCATTTTTATTGAAAAAGCCAACTATGTGGATGATTTAACTATAAATTTGCAGTTCAACGATGGTACTGTACGCGACATAAATTTTGCACCATTTCTAAAAACACATCCGCACCCACAACATAATAAGTATATCAAATATTCAAATTTCAAAAGATTTCGAATTGAAAATGGCAATATTGTTTGGGGCAAAAACTGGGATTTAGTGTTTGATATGTGGAATTTGTACAAAGGTAAACATCCTGTATAAAAACACCACTTACGGATAGCCATCCAATTAGGTAAACTTTAAAAAAAATAAGTGTATTTACCACAGGGCAACGGCGCATCACTGTGCTGTTGCCCTTTTTGTGTGTATACGCTTGTACAGTCCGCGCAAGCGGACTTGAATAATCCCCCGCGCGCAAGCGCGACCGTTTNCCGCGCCTTTGGGCGCAGCCGTTTTTGCCGACCCGCCCCACCCCCTAAAAAAGGGCAAGTCGAAAGAAGTTAGGAAGTGGTATATAATATTATTTTCTTTAATTCATTTATTTTCAATAAAATAAAGAAAAAATAAAGTATAAAATAACTTCTCACAACTTCTTAAAACTAACTCTCAACTTCTCAAAAGATAGTGCCAACTTCTCGCGTTTCACTTCTCAACTTCTCACAACTTCTCACACAAAGAAAACGTGAGAAGTGATTAATTAATTGAATAACAATTATTTATCCTCGCAACTTCTCAACTTCTCACGAAATAGTACTTTTTTTATTTTTTAAATTAAAATTCAGGCGTTAGTGTTAAAAAATATCAAAGAAAAAAGTAAATTTTATTTATATTCAAAAATAGCATTAATTTTGCAGCATTATATACTACTTATTTATTCGCTACTATATATATGTAGGAATATTAAAGAAAATCGGTAGAAAATAGAAAGGATTTAATAAGAAAATTTTTACAACGAGTTGTGAATTGCTTTCAAAATTTGTATCTTTGTCATTCGAAAACAACTGCGTCATTCTAAAAGCATGATAACCTGCTGTTGTGAATTGCTTTCAAAATTTGTATCTTTGTCATCGGAAACAACGTAACGAAATTTGGCGGTAAGAACAGATACGTTGTGAATTGCTTTCAAAATTTGTATCTTTGTCATCGGAAACAACTTTGCACTTGACCGTTATTGTGCGAGGGCTGTTGTGAATTGCTTTCAAAATTTGTATCTTTGTCATCGGAAACAACATATATAAATTTTTACAAAATACTAATAAAAATTAGTACAAATGAAAGAAAAAAAAGAAAAATTAAAAGATGCCTATGAACATATCCGCTCGTTAGGTAAAGTTCATATACAAAAGGAATTTGCAGACAAAATTAAATGTGATGAAAGAAATTTATCGTCTGCATTTAATGGTGAGGGCAAATATTTGACAGACAACCTGTTTAAAAGGATATGCAAGGCATTTCCAGATATTTTTAATATTGATTATTTTTTAAAAAACGAGGGGAGTATGTTAAAACACAATTACCAAACAGTAGGAGACATAAATAACAGTACTGCTGTTGGCGTTAATGTCTATGGAAACGACAACTGTTTTCAAATAGCAGAGCAAGATATTATGAGGTCAATTAAATTTTATCAAGATTTGTCGGAAAAACAACAACAGCAGATTGAAAAATTACTAATCATAATTGAGAATTTAAGTAAAAAATAAAAATAATAAATTTAAAAACCTCGCGATAGTATAAGGTTAATCGTATTTTAATATGGAAGAAAAACAAAAAGTAACAATTAATTACAAAGGCAGTGGAGTTAAAACCCTTAAAGTATGTAGTATATCCTTTTTTATACTTGCGGGAATTTTAGCAGCAACAGCATTTATTGTCAGTACAAACAGATATAGTTCGGGGGTGGAAATTGTTTCTTTTCTGGGTGGCGCTATTTTTATATTTGCATTTGGCTTAATGCTCTTGGGTTTATCTACGATAGCCAAAACAGCATTATATAAACGAACCCTATTGGAAGAAAAATATGAGTTTGCTCTACCTTACTACGCAAAAACCATTGACAAGGATAATACCTCTACGGGGTTGTGAATTGCTTTCAAAATTTGTATCTTTGTCATCGGAAACAACAAACGTTTTGTTTCTCCATCATTCTTTGCCGTTGTGAATTGCTTTCAAAATTTGTATCTTTGTCATCGGAAACAACACGACATTATTTTTTCGGAACTTGTCGCGCACATCAACGGTTTGCCCAATCGTGAGGTGCAAATTGCAATGGACAAAGACACATACATTGATTTTACCATAACACCCGAAAAGATAATTGATGCACTGATAAACAACAGCAGCAACCTCTCCAACAAGGCTACATTCTACTTTCTGCCGTCTGTTACCGATTATGAGTTTCAGCACGACACTGCGGATACAAAATTTTTCTATTTCAATAATTCGGTTGTTAAGTTGCAGAAAGGCAAGGCAATAGAGTATTTTGCTTATTCTACGCTGATGACCAACGTGTGGGAAAACAACATCATCAACCGCGATTGTACCTACACCGACACCAAAGGCGATTTTGAGCAATTTTTCGAGAAAATAACAGGACAAGACAGCGAGCGCAAAAAGTCATTGATGTCAATGCTCGGTTACTTGTTGCACAATTATTTTGAGTACGATTTGTTTGCAATCTACCTTACCGATGCGAATGTGGAATTTTCAGAACGTGCGGGCGGTACAGGCAAAGGCATTATGTACAAGGCATTGCGCGAGATGTGCAACCGCGATATTTACAAAGACACTACCTTTGTGCGTATTGACGGCGACAGTTTCGACAAAAAAAATGAA
>JGI20171J14444_1000220_pt1 | contig 19352 bp, 18 predicted proteins | sample TergutNc150P4_FD_14444 | JGI IMG/M metagenome (IMG submission 14444) | reverse complement strand
TATTATAGAGCAATTAAATTGCGTAGCCCTTCTATTACCTTGCGATTGTCCGTATGACTATTGGGAAACAGATAAAATTAAAGGAAAAGGAATTTTATCAATGCGTCATGCCGCTGTATTGGCAGGGCTGGGAAGTTTGGGCAAAAACACTCTTTTTATGAATAAACTTTATGGGAATTTTTTGACATTGGGCGCAATATTGACGAATTTAGATTTGAAATCCGACCATTTATCCGAAGAATTGTGCATAGAAAATTGCCATTTGTGCTTGGATAATTGTCCTGTCAATGCGTTGGACGGAAAAACAGTCAATCAGAAATTGTGCAGACCCTATACTTATACCACTAATGAAAGAGGTTTTGAAGTTGTTAATTGTAATAAATGCAGAATAGTTTGTCCCAAAAGATTTGGAATGTAATAAAGAAAATTAAAATCCCAAAAAATTACAACAAAAAATAGCCAAAAACACAAACATTGCTTTGTCTGTATTTTTGGCTGTTCTTTTACAAAAAAATGATGTTCAAATGCTTGGCATTATTTTTCTAAATATGCAAGCACATCGCCTTTTTTGACGGTTTTTCCCTGCTCAACCGAATCAACGATTTTGCCATCGTAGTTTGCATATACAAATTCCAATCCGTTAGCGGTTTGCAATGCGCAAAGCAAATCTCCTTCTTTGAAACGCTTTCCATTTTCGGGTTTCAAAGAAATGTCGTCCAAATCAAATTCCCACAAAACGCGCCCTGCCGCCTGACCAATCACCGCCTCTGCTTTTGGGTGGCGGGCAATTGCAAGTTCGGTCAAATTAACATTTGGTGCAGCCGAGCCGCTTGCGGTATGACGTTTTTTGATTTCATCTTCGAGTTCCTTATTGAAACGTTTTTTAGCCTCGCCTGATTTGTATTCGCGATATTGTTTTTCGTGCATAGCAAATTCAAACAGTTCTTCATCGTTCTGCCCGCGCTCCCAGCCGAGTTCTTTCATCATTTCTATAAATTTCGGCAATTCGTCAGGATAATTGTCCTGCGGATTATTGGTAGAAAATTCAAATCCTTTTTCTTTTGCCAACTCAATAATTTCAGGCGCAAGTGGTCCAGGCAAGTTTCCTGCTTTTCCGAGAATCATATCCCACGTTGCCTTGTCAATCATTTCGTAACGTTTCCCGCCTTTGCTCATTGTGAAAATATTCATCAAAGCAATATTTTTAACATATTGACTGAACGGAGTTACAAGCGGTGGATAACCCACTTTTGGCCAAACATATTTTACTTCTTCAAAAAGTTGAACAAGCAGTTCATCTTCTGTAAGTTCTTTTTGTCCTTTTGCTTTCAGATTAGAATTAATGGCAGCGTGAACGCCTTTTAAATCAGCCATCAACGAACCCATCATTCCGCCCGGAAGTCCGCAACCAATAAGCAGCGAATTCATAAAACGATTTCTTTCATCAATAAAATATCCCAAAAAGTCGTCAATGAAACTTTGCGTCAATTCGCGTACTTTCATATAAGCATTCATATTGATTTCAGGCACTTTAAATCCAGCATCGCGCAGCATTTCTACAATCGTAATTACGTCAGGATGAATCATTCCCCATGAAAGCGGTTCCATTGCCACGTCAAGATAATCAACGCCAGCTTTTGCCACTTCAAGCATCGAAGCAACAGAAAAACCGGGTCCTGTATGTCCGTGATATTCAACAGGAATATTCGGATGTTTGTCTTTAATTGCTTTCACAATTTTTCCGTTGGTAACAGGACGACCAATGCCCGCCATATCTTTCAAGCAGATTTCGTCTGCGCCTGCGGCAATCAATTCTTCTGCCATTCTGATATAATAATCGGCGTTGTGAATTGGCGAATAAGTGATGCACAAAGTCGCCTGCGCAATCATACCTGCTTCTTTTGCCCAGCCGATTGCAGGAATAATGTTGCGCGTATCGTTCAATCCGCAGAAAATGCGTGTAATATCAACGCCCTGCGCTTTTTTAACGCGGTACATCAATTTACGCACATCAGCAGGCACAGGATTCATACGAATTCCGTTGAGACCTCTGTCCAGCATGTGCGTTTGAATGCCTACCTCGTTGAAAGGTTTGCAAAATGCACGAACAGAAGCGTTTGGATTTTCTCCAAACAGTAAATTTACCTGTTCCGATGCGCCGCCATTGGTTTCTACGCGAGCAAAGCAGCCCATTTCAATAATATGCGGAGCAATTTTTTCTAGTTGGTCTTTACGCGGCACATACTTCCCCGATGATTGCCACATATCTCTATAAAGCAAAGATAATTTGATTTCTTTCATATTCTTTTTACTTACTTTTTTTATTAAACTGTTGTATATCAGATTTTTGATTAAGGAAATTTTTCTTTAATTAAAGACTACAAAAGTACATAAAATTTTTCAATAAAAAAATTTTATTATAGAGATTTTTACCGCATATTAACTCTTTTTTACCGCGCCGCAAAAAATAATCAAAAAATTTTATTTTTAACATTTATAAATATAATAATATAAAAATTAAAACGTTTAATAATTGTAAATAAAATAAAAATAATGTTTAACAATTAAATTTTTACAATTATGTTACTCTCAAAAGAAATCAAATTGACATCGCAACAATGGTGCGATTATGTTTTTGACAACAAAAACAAAGAGTATGGCGCATATCAGATGCGCAGAACGTCCTCCAAACGTCATATTTTGGCGTTCCTTATCGTAGCGGCTTTTACGGCAGTTTCTATTGCTGTTCCTGCTGCAATTCAGCAAGTTAGAGCGGCAAATCCTCAATGGCAATCTGACAGTGGAACAATTGTTATCACCGATATTATCGACCCAAAAGAACCTGAACAGCCGAAAATGCCTGTTGATGTTCCGCCGCCGCCGAAAACTATTACAACATTCGTTTTTGCTGTGCCGACAATGGTTAGCAGCGACCAAATTAACGATGATAATCAGTTAATTACTCAAGACGAAGCCAAAAATGCGGCTGGTGTAGCTGGACTTACCGCTAATGCGGGCACTTCGGGTGCAACTGAACATCCGGACGATATTTTACATGCTGTTCCTCCTATTTTTGACTCAAAGCCCAAAGATGACAAAATCGAAATTGTTCCTGCACACGCTCCCGAATTTCCAGGCGGGCTCACAGAACTTTATGCTTTTGTCGGCAAAAATTTGCGTTATCCTGAAATTTCCAGAGAAAACCAAGTTCAAGGAACGGCACATATCAGATTTGTTGTTGAAAAAGACGGCAGTGTTTCGGATATTACACTTTTGCGCGGTTTTGACAATGCTTGCAATAAGGAAGCGCTTCGTGTAATTCAATTGATGGGGAAACAAAAATGGGTAGCAGGACGTGATGACAAAGGCAATGCTGTCCGCGCTTATTTTACCATTCCAATCACTTTTAAATTAAGCGAAAAATAATTAATTGTTAAAATTAATTAAATCTTGTGAAATCTTTCGGAAATTTAAAACTTCCGAAAGATTTTTTTATAAATTTGCATTCAAGAAAAATTGTATAATAATTAAAAATTTAAGTGTATTCTAACAAAACATTTCGTTCCACTTATCAAAAATTATAAGTTTTTTTTCATCAATTTTTCTTAATTTTTTCCTGATTTCATCGGTAGAAAGTTCTTTTTCTGGTTTCGATTTTGAAAAAAATTTATCTGCATAGCAAATTATTTTTTCTTCAATCGAAATCGGACAAAAATCCTGATGCGGCAATGGCAAATTTCGCTCAATAATTTCTTCTAACGAAATTCCTGTTCCAGTATGCCTTTGGGCAACAAGCGCGTGGCGCGTAAAACCCTCGTTTTCGAGAATTTGTGCGCCCAAATAACCGTGTTCGATGTAATGATGTTCTCCAAAACAGAAAATTGACGGCGCATGGCAAAGGAAAATTCCAATATCGTGCAGCATCGCCGCCTGTTCCACAAACTGCAAATCGGCATTTAATTCTGTGTGTTTTTGGCAAATTTCCACCGCTTTATCCGCAACCTGACGACTATGACACACAAGCAGACGATACAAATCGCTGCTTTTTTTATAATATTTTTCAATAATTAAAATGGGATTCATAAAATATTTTGCTGTCTTGATATTTAAAAATATTTGCAAAAATAATGAAAAGTTTTGTATCTTTGCAGCGCAAAAAAAATCACAAAATCAGATGCAATTTTTTCAATTTAATTTTTCTGTTGCCGAAATTATTTGTTTCGGCACTTTATTGATGGTTTTTATTTATCAGGAATATTTTTATGTGCGTTATATTAACGGCGTAAATCGTTATGCAAAAAAACTGCAAAAATCGGATATTGAGTTTATTACAGCGCAGCCGCCTGTTTCAATTATTATTTGCGCCAAAAACGAAGAGCAAAACCTCAAACAATTTCTACCTCAAATTCTTGCGCAGCAATACGCTGACTTTGAGGTAATTGTGATTGACGACGGCTCGTATGACGACACAACTTATTTTTTAGATACTTTAAAAAGAAAACACCCGAATTTGCGTTCTACTTTTGTTCCCAAAAGCACAAAAACCATAAGTACCAAAAAATTAGGAATTTCGCTTGGAATTAAGGCTGCAAAAAACGACTTGTTGCTTTTAACCGATGCCGACTGCCGCCCTGCAAGCGAACTTTGGTTAGCGCAAATGGTGCGAAATTTTACATCAGAAACCGAATTGATACTTGGCTACGGCGCGTATAATGAGGAAGATACGTTTTTAAACAGAATGATTACTTACGATACGCTTTTTGTTGCGCTGCAATATTTGGGAATGGCGCTGGTGCATAAGGCGTATATGGGCGTTGGGCGCAATTTGGCATACCGTAAAAGCGTTTTTTTTGAAAACGGCGGCTTTACGCCAACACTGCATTTAAAATCGGGCGACGACGATTTGTTTGTCAATCGTGCTGCTACGCGCACCAACACGCGCGTAGAGATTTCGCCGCAAAGCGTTATGTGGTCTGAACCGAAACACACTTTTGAAGATTGGATGTATCAAAAAATGCGTCATTTGTCCGTTTCAGGTTATTATTCCGTCAAAAGCAAGGCGCAAATCGGCGTTGAGCCGATTACGCGCGGACTTTTTTATGCGACGTTCGCCGCTACGCTCGTCTTTGGAATTTTAGGAAATATTTTAACGTGCGCCGCCGCTGTTTTGCTGTTTTTAATACGTTATTTTACGCAGTTTTTTACAGTCAATCCTGCCGTGCGGCATTTTGGCGGCGCACGAAAATATGTTTTCTCTTTGCCTGTGGCTGATATTTTTATTCCGCTTTTTAATTTATTTATTTTAATAATAAAACGCCCGACAAAAAAAGGCAGAAATATTTTTTGGAAATAAAAATTACATCATTTCCACGCTTCGTTTTACAAAATTTGCTAAGGCTTCGCCTTTGAGCATATTATTTGCAAGCAAGGCCAAATCAACAAGTTGCCCAACTTGCTTATTTTCAGCAACGTAATCGGCATAAATCTGACGTTTTTCCGCTTTCAAATCCTCAATTTTTTTACGAAGTTCTTCTTTTGAAGTTTTATCTTCCTGCGGAATTTCATCGTATTTTTTGGACTTGTTGCGTTCGTCAATTTCATCAATATTTTTCTGATTTTCAGCAATTTGAGAAATAAACGGCGCAACTTTTTCATCGCAAATTTCCTGTTGATTTTTCAAAATATTTTCCACAAGCGGATGCGTTGCATTAACCACGAGAGCAAAACTGTCGGGCATATCGCCGTAAAAACTGTACATTCCACCGCCCAAAGCCGACATATCTTTCATTCGGCGCATAAATTCATTTTGAGTAATGAAAACAGGATTTGCCGCCGCGCCAAGATTTTCAAAAGTTACAATGAAATTTGTTTTGTCCTGCTTTGGCAAAGCCGAATTAAAAATATCAATCAATGCATCACGCTGATTATCAGCAAGATTAACTTCCGAAACATCGGATTTTACAATCAATTTTTCCACCACGTCGGAATCAACGCGCACAAACCGCGATTTTTCAAATTTCTGCTCCATTTGTCCGATTGCATGAATATCCAATTGTCCGTCCATCAGTAGTACATCGTAGCCTTTTGCTTTCGCCGCGTTGATGTAAGTGTATTGTCCGTCTGCATTGGTGGCGTAAAGATAAATCAAAGTTCCGTCTTTATCTTTCTGATTTTCAGCAATTAAGTCTTTATATTCTTCAAAAGTAAAAAGTTTTCCGTCGGTGTTTGTCAAAAGTGCAAATTTTTCGGCACGTTCGTAAAACTTCTCGTCAGAAAGCATTCCGTATTGAATAAAAATTTTCAAATCGTTCCATTTTTCTTCAAATTGCGGGCGGTCGTTTTTAAAAATCTCAGCCAAACGGTCGGCTACTTTTTTGGTAATATGGCTCGAAATTTTCTTAACATTCTGGTCGCTTTGCAAATAGGAACGCGAAACATTCAGCGGAATATCAGGCGAGTCAATAACTCCGTTTAATAAGGTAAGATATTCAGGCACAATGTTTTCCACTGCATCGGTTACAAAAACCTGATTGCAGTAAAGTTGAATTTTATTGCGTTGAATTTCAAAATTATTTTTAATCTTTGGAAAATATAAAACTCCCGTCAAATTAAACGGAAAATCAACATTCAAATGAATGTGAAACAGCGGCTCGTCAGCCATTGGATAAAGGTCGCGATAAAATTTTGCGTAATCTTCGTCTGTCAAATTGGCAGGTTTGCGCGTCCAAAGCGGCTGCGTATCATTAATAATATTGTCTTCGTCAGTTTCCACTTCCTTGCCGTCTTTCCATTCTTTTTTCTTGCCGAAAGCAATTTCTACGGGCAAAAAACGGCAATATTTATGTAAAAGTTCAGTAATTTTCTGTTCTTCCAAAAAATCCTCGTTGTCTTTGTCGATATGCAACACAATGTCTGTTCCACGCTCCGATTTTATAGTTTCTTTGAGAGTAAATTCGGGGTCGCCTTTGCACGACCAATGCATTGCAGGCGCATTTTCCTGATACGATTGAGTGAAAATTTCAACTTTTTCGCTCACCATAAATGCAGAATAAAAGCCCAAACCGAAATGCCCGATAATTGACTGCGCATCGTTTTTATATTTTTCAACAAATTCTTCCGCACCCGAAAACGCAATCTGATTGATATAACGCTCAATTTCTTCGGCAGTCATGCCAATTCCCTTGTCGGAAACGCTAATTGTTTTCTTTTTCTTATCAATGGAAATGCGCACGGTCAAATCGCCAAGTTCGCCTTTAAAATCGCCCACAGAGGCAAGCGTTTTGAGTTTTTGTGTTGCATCAACAGCATTTGAAACAAGTTCGCGAAGAAAAATTTCATGGTCGCTGTACAAAAATTTTTTTATAATCGGGAAAATATTATCACTTGTAACTCCAATTGTTCCCTTTGTATTATTGCTCATAATCAATATATTATATTTTTTTATTTCTGATTTAAAAATTTAAAAGTTCGCAACCCTGTTTTCAAAAAAAATGCCATTATATAAATAATGACATTTTGGCAGAGAATTTATTATTTTTGATTTTTTTCAATAATTCATTTGCTGTAAATAAAATTTTTACCAAACTGAAAAATGCACATATCGTTTTGGATTTTCTTTTATGTCAAAAATCAGTTTGTTGGCATTGTCGGAAACGTTTTTCAAATTATCGTAAAGTTGTTTGTCGTTCATCAACGCGCCGAGAGTGCCGTCTGTACTGTTGATTTTTTCAGTTAAAGATTTGAGATTTCCAACTGTTTGGTCAAGCGAATTTACGGTTTTTGCAAGGTCAATATCGCTCACATTTCCGCTAAACTGTTTCAAATCGGTTGTAATTCCGTTAACATTGGAAAAAAGCAAGGGCAAATCGTTGTTTAACAGCGCATTCAGTTGGCGCGATGAAGCCGCAAGCGATGCTGTTGTAACATCAAGCGCAGCAAGCGACTGCTGCAAATGCTGACTCTCGGCAAGCGAACGAAATGCACGCATAAGCGAATCGGCTTGCGTTGCCACCGCGCTGATTTTTACAAGCAAATCGTTCTGAATATTGCTCATTATTCCGCCTGTAGTAAAAGATGGAATCGTATCTCTCGACTTTAAACTTGGAACATAACTCAAATCTTTTTCGTCAAAAACAATGCGCACAGCCTTTCCACCGAGCAATCCGTCTTCATAAATTTCCACTTTTGCTGTGGCAGGAATTGTCATTTTTTTGCTCACATAAAGTTCCATAATAAAAGGCGACGAATTTTGCGGCTGGTATTTAATATCTGCCACCAACCCAACTTTAAAACCTTTAATATTTACAGGAAATGATTTTTGCAGTCCGTCAACATCGTTTAAAAGAACATAGTATGTGTTGTCTGCCGAAAACAGTGTTGTTCCCTTCAGAAAATTCATTCCAAAATAAAGCAGAAAAATGGCGATAATAACCATTAATCCGATTTTAAAATTGCGTGTAAAAATATTTTTTGCCATAAAATTTTTTGCAAATGTACATGATTTTTTTGAATTACACACAGATTGATAAAAATTCAATTTAACCCAAAATCCGTATTAGTGAAAAGCATAATTTCAATCTTAATTTATTATTCTCCTCCTCCTTCAATGGTTTTGATTGTGCCGTCTGGGTTGTATTCAAGTTCTACAACTTTCATTGAGCGCAGCCACGTTTGCCCGCCCGAAGGTACACTGTCGTGGTGGAAAAGATACCATTTATCATTGATTTTCACGATGCTGTGATGCGTAGTCCAGCCAACAACAGGCGTAAGAATTACGCCCATATAAGTGTAAGGTCCGTAAATATTGTCGGATACGGCATAACACAAGCGGTGTGTGTCGCCTGTGGAGTAGGAAAAATAATATTTTCCGTTGTATTTGTGCAGCCACGAAGCCTCAAAAAATCGGCGCGTGGTGTCGCCCTGCATTAGCGGTTTGCCGTTTTCGTCCAAAATTACCAAATCGCGAGGTTCTTCGGCAAATTCAAGCATAGCGGCGTTCAAACGCGCGATTTTTGCACAAAGCGCGGGTTCGTTGTCTGCTGGGAAAGCGGCGATTTCCAATGCTTTGTTGTTGCGGTAACGCTGCAACTGTCCGCCCCATATTCCGCCGAAAATAATATAATATTCTCCGTTTTCAGCAAAAACGCAGGGGTCAATACTGTAACTGCCTTTTATTGGGTTTTCCTGCGGAATGAACTTGCCGTCAGGCTTATCGCTAATTGCCACGCCAAGATGAAAAACATCATTTTTATCTTTTAACGAAAAATAAAGGTAATATTTACCGTTTTTCTCGGCAACATCGCTATCCCACAATTGCCTGCCTGCCCAAGCAATATCATCGACAGACAAAATTACGCCGTGGTCGGTCGGGTTGCCGTTTTCTATATTGTCAAAGGAAATAACGTGATAATCGCGCATATCGAAATGGTCGCCGTTGTCATTTTCGGGGATTCCGCTATCTCTGTCGTGCGATGGATAGATATACACTTTGCCGTTAAATACATGCGCAGAAGGGTCTGCCATATAATCTTTTGGAAATAAATATTTGGGTGTTTTCATTTTTATTTATATTTTATTATTTATTAAATTCAATTATTTTTTACTTTCAATTTTTTGCACACAGATGACACAGATTTAGACAAGATTAACATCGAAAGCAATAAACAAATAAAAAGAATTGTGTTTTTCATTGCGATTTTATTTTTAAATTAATATCCTGTTGGTTTTCTCTGTCTATTTGAATAGATTTATACATAATCAATGGTTTTTTATTCCAAATGCAAAGGTACAAAATTAATATACATTAAACTGCGAAAATATATTTTTTTACAAAAATTGTTGTTAATTACAATTATTTTGTGTTACTTTGCAGAAGTTTTTCAACGATTTTTGCGGTGAAAAATTGGAAAATAAGAATTGAAATTTTTAATAAATAATAAAATATAAATAAAAAAATGAAAAAAATCAGCACAACATTTGTCGTTGTTATTGTATTGATAATCTTTGTTTTAGTGGGCTTTGGAATGTACAGAGGACTTGTAAGTACACGCAACGATGCAGAAAAAGAATGGTCGAATGTGCAAACGCAGTATCAGCAGCGTGCCGACCTTATTCCAAACCTTGTGGCAACAGTTAAAGGCTATGCAGCGCACGAACAGGGAACGCTCGAAGGCGTGATTGAAGCACGGGCAAAAGCGACTCAAATTACAATTGACCCCACACAACTGACGCCCGAAAAATTAAAGGAATATCAGGCGGCGCAGGGCGACATCAGTTCTGCTTTGGGAAAGATTCTTGCTTTGCGCGAGGCGTATCCTGATTTGAAGGCAAATCAGAATTTTTTGGAATTGCAATCGCAACTTGAAGGAATGGAACATCGCATTGCAACGGCGCGAACTCGCTACAATGATGCTGCAACAATTTACAAAAACAAAGTTGAGCAACCGCCTTCGTCTTTTGTTGCAAGTTTGTTCGGTTTTCAGCCAAAGCCGCTGTTTGAGGCAGCGCAGGGAGCAGAAAATGCTCCGAAAGTGGAGTTTTAAAACAAAATGCAGAAAAATATTTATAAATATCTGTTAATTAGCGTTTTCGCGATTATTACTTTTAGTTGTGAAGATAATCGGCGGTCGCCAATTCCTGATTATCCTGTGTATTTGGAACTCGACCTTTTGGGCGAATACAACACGTTTTACAATTCCAGAGGGCAAAGCCTTGTGTTTATTGAACCGAGAAAAGCGACCGAGCGTTTAGGTTTTGGCGGAATTTTGGTTTGTACAAACTCGTGGGGCGAATATTGCGCTTTCGACTTGGCTTGTCCATACGAGGCAAAACGCGATTTGCGCGTGCGTCCGGACGGTTTAGTTGCGGTTTGTGATTCCTGCGGCTCAAAATTTGATCTTTGGGAAACTGCGCTTGGCGTTCCTCAAGGACCTTCAAAATTTCCGCTAAAAAAATACAGAACAAGCGTAAGTGTTAATAAATTAGTGATTTTCAGATAAATTAAGTGAATTTGTTTTCTGTTTTTTGGTGATAAATCAACAACGGAAGAACGTTTAGAAACTGTTTAAATTTAAAATTTTTTGTAAAAAATAATTTTAAAAGGCAGAAAATAATTTAAACTTTTTAAACAAATTTCTGTCAAAAGTTTGTTATGACAGAAAATTCGGGAAAAATATTACAGAAAATTGGTAACAGAACGCCTTTTAGCGTGCCTGAAGGTTATTTCGAGCAATTTGCAGGCGGAATTATGCCGTTTATTTCTGCGCAAAACAAGCGACCTGCCCGTATTTTTGAAATGCGGCGTTGGTTTGTTGCCGCTGCTGCTATGGCTTTGTTGATTTCTGTCGGATTTATGTCGTACCGCTCGTATGAAAAATATCAAATTGCTGAAAATCAGGATAATTACGAAACCTACCTTATGTCCCAAATTGATAATAACAATTTGATGGAATATTATTTTACTTCTTATGACGAATAGCGGATTTTTTTGTTAAAAAACTTTATCAAATATTCTTTTTTCTAAAAAATCAAAGTAATTTTATGTTGTGAGCAATAAATGAATTATATTTGCAAACTTTTTAGAAATTAAATTTTTTATGAACAAAAATAATTCGATTTTTACAATCGCAGTTGTAGTTTTTGCGGCTTTTGTTTGTGCAAATTGCCAGAACAACAATCAGAACAGTGCAAAAAACAACGCTTTCGCAACCGATAGCACGGGCACAGTTACAGCCCGTTTGCCGATTGCTTATATCAATGTTGATTCGTTGCTGCTGCATTATCAATTTGCCAAAGATGCCAACGAAGAGTTGATGAAAGCGCAGGAAAGTTCGCGTGCAACGCTCAATTCGCGTATGCGCAAGTTGCAGGAAGATGCGGCGGAATTTCAGCGCAAGTTGAACAATAACGCATTCCTCAGCCGCGACCGCGCCGAAGAAGAAGGCGCACGTTTGCAAAAACAAGACCAAGAATTGCAGGATTTGAGCGCGAAATTGCAAGATCAGTTTATCACAAAGCAGCAAAAACTGAGCGAACAATTGCGCGACACAATAAATGTTTTTCTCAAAGCATTTAACAAAGATAAAAAATATGAAATGATTATCAGCAATACCGCAAACGACAATATTTTGTGGGCTGACCCAAAGTATGATATTACAAGCGAAGTGATTGAGGCTTTGAATAAACGTATGAAGAAATAAAATAAATAATCAAAAATTTTACAATAATTTTTTTAATGAGAAATATTAAGATTTTAACATTTTTGGCGATTATTGCCGTTGCGCTTTTTGCCTGCAAAAAAGAAGAACCCAAACCAGAACCACCAATTATAGTTGCCGACAATGTTTATGCAGGACAATTAACTGTTAATAACAATGGCGTTTCTGAAATTAGCGACCTTGAAATAAATTTAATTACGACCGCAAAAGAAGACAGCGTTGTACTTTTATTCAATAAGGTAAAATTTATTGCTGCAATGCCTGTCGGATTTGATATTAAAGTACCTGTTAAATCGTCTTCGCCAAATTGCCCGTCTGCACTTTCGGGCACAGGCATTACGCCTTATCTTGGAAATGTACTTTATCAAAGTTTCAGAGTAGATAATGTGCAGGGAATAGTTACTAACGATTCTTTAAAAGTGGATATGGAGTTTGTTGTAGTACAATCAATGGGAATTTTGGCACAAGGGCAGAAATTTCCGACAAATTTTGCAGGAAAAATCAAACAATAAGTGTTTTATATATTTATCAGACAATAAAACGATTAAAAATAATGGGTTTTTACATAGGTTAATACATAGAACCTGCTGTTTTGGGAAAAACGGCAGGTTCTTTCATTTATTTTTTCAGAAAAAAAATCAAAAAATCTTTATAAAATTTTGTTCTTTCAAAAAAAATTCTTACTTTTGCACCCACAAAAAAGAAAAGATATTTTTGGCTCTGTAGCTCAACTGTATAGAGCATCTGACTACGGATCAGAAGGTTGTGGGTTAGAATCCCGCCAGAGTCACACATTATAATAAAAAATTTTTCATAATGTTTAAGTTGGAAAGTGTTAATTTTGAGATAAAATTGACACTTTTTTATTTATAACCTGAGTTTTGGATAAGAAATTTCATAATTTATTGATATTCAGGTGTTGTTAATTTAGTATATCAAACATCGTTTTATTTCTTTTTTGGATTGCTTCCTGCTTCGGGCTCTCGCCCTCGCAATTACGTTTTTAAATATTCCCTTAATAAAAATAAAAATTATGTTTCACAATACAGAACAATAAAAAAACCGCCAATTTCTCGGCGGTTTTTAATTAATTTAATTCATTTTTTTAGAAAGCATAACCAAGGGTTACATAGAATTGATTGCTGTGAATTTTCAAATTTTCCTCTTTACCTGTATAAGCATTTAACAAGCCCCAGTCGTAACCAACTTTAAAAATAACATTGCTAAAGTTAATGCCTGCGCCAAGTCCTGCTTTTACGTCAAATGGAGAAAGGTTAAAACCGCCTTTTTCTTCTTTGTCAAACCATTTGAAAGTTTCATCACTATCCTCTACATTGGGTTCCTTTAGAACTAATTTGCTTTCTCCAACAAACGAATACACAAATTTAGGACCTGCAAATCCGAACACTTTGAAATTATCAGAAATAGCATAAGTGTAGGTCAGGCGAACAGGAATGTCCAAAGAATGCGATTGATTCTTGAGAGTCAAAGTGTTTCCTAATACTTCAAGCACTTTTTTGTTTTTAAAGCCGTAGGTATAATTCAAACCCCAAGCGATGCCAAAGCCGCCTTGAATGTTCATATCATAACCTAAGCCAACTGAAATGCCATTGGTAGCAAATAAATCTTGCATAGAAAAACCAAGATCGCTAGATTCATTGGGATTTACTGAAGCAATTGTGTTCACATACCCAGCATTTACACTAAACTGTGCGCTTGCAGCAGCGCTTACCATTACTAATGCAGCCACCATTGCTGCTTTCATTAATTTTGTCATAAAAAATTTAATTTTTTTGTTTGTTATTAAAATTATTAATATTATTATTTTTATTATCACTACAAAGACCGTGCCAGAAAAATTCACATCAGTTTGGATATTGGGTTTTTTAGCTTTCAGCGCCTTTCCGTAAATTCCGCTGCGCTTCACATACGGTTTGCCCTAACGGGCAAATCCAGCCTCTCCCCCCTGCCCCTCTCCTCAAGGAGGGGGAGCATTCCCTCCTTTGGAGGGGTTAGGGGAGGCTTTTTCGCGCTTTTAACTTTCCAACTTCAATCTTTCAATCTTCCATCTTCTAAAAGAATTACATCGCTCTTTTTTTATAACTTTCGTATCTCCATTTTGCATTTTTTTCTGTTGCGGCAAACAGTTCTGCTGCTAAATCGGGGAACTGTTTTTGCAAAGAAGAGAAACGGATTTCGTTTTGCAGAAAATCTTGGAATTTATCCCACTGCGGCTCTTTTGAATCTAATTGAAATGGATTTTTGCCTTCTGCTTCAAGACGCGGGTCGTATCGCCATAAGTGCCAGTAACCACATTCTACAGCGGCTTTTTCTTCTGCCTGCGATTTTCCCATTCCATCGCGCAAGCCGTGTGCAATGCAAGGCGAATATGCAATGATAATTGAAGGTCCGTTGTAACTTTCCGCCTCGCGAATGGCTTTGAGAGTTTGTGCCTGACTTGCATTCATCGCAATTTGAGCCACATACACATATCCGTAAGTTGTTGCAATCATTCCCAAGTCCTTTTTGCGAACGCGTTTGCCCGAAGCGGCAAATTTTGCCACAGCCCCCGCAGGCGTTGCCTTTGACGACTGACCGCCTGTATTTGAATAAACTTCAGTATCCACAACAAGAATATTCACGTTCATACCCGATGCGATAACGTGGTCGAGCCCGCCAAAACCGATGTCGTAAGCCCAGCCATCACCTCCGATAATCCACTGTGAACGTTTTACAAAATAATTTCTCAGTTCAAACAATTCTTTGCAAAGCGTACATGCAGGACAATTGCAAGTATCTGACCCTGATGCTTTTATCATTTTTACAATTTCAAGAGTTTGCACAGATTGCGAGCCTGCCTTTTCCAAATAATTGATTATATCGTCCAATGTCTTGATATTAGGGTCGTTGTTGCAGGCTGATTCTGCAAAATGCCGAATCAGTTCATCAATGGTTGCAACGCCCCACTTCAAAGCGGCGGCGTATTGGTCGGCGGCTTCTCTGCCAGCTACGCCTGTGTCGTTCATATTATCCAACCAGTTTTGCGCTGCGGCTCTTACTTTTTCGTGTATCCATTTGATTTCCAACAATTCTTTTGTTTTGGCAATTACGCGTTCGCGCATTTTTTCGGCGGCAATCTGCATTCCGAGTCCATATTCAGCATTATCTTCAAACAAAGAATTTGCCCATGCCGGACCTCTGCCTTCAGCATTTTTGGTGTAAGGAGTTGAAGGGGCGGAGCCTGAATATATTGACGTACAACCTGTTGCGTTGGCAATCATTTGACGGTCGCCAAAAAGTTGCGTAAGCAATTTGACGTATGGCGTTTCACCGCAACCCGAGCACGCGCCCGAAAATTCAAACAGCGGAGTTGCAAACTGCGAATTTTTAACATTTGCAGCAATATCAACCAAATGTTGTTTGGAACTGATGTTTTTTACGGAATAATCCCAATTTTTCTGATTATCGTATTGTGTTTCAATACTTTGCATCGACAATGCTTTGCCCTGTTTGTTGCCAGGACAAATATCCACACAATTTTCGCAACCCATACAATCCAAAACATCAACTTGAATGCGGAAATGCATTCCTGCCATTGTTTGCGGGGCTTTCATTTCCAATGTTGCGTAATCGGCAGGAGCGTTTTCTTTTTCATTTTTATTCAAAACAAAAGGACGAATTGCTGCGTGAGGACAAACGTATGCACATTGATTACACTGAATGCAGTTTTCCATATTCCAAATAGGCACAATTGATGCAACCCCGCGCTTTTCGCAAGCGGAAGTTCCATTGTCCCAAGTGCCGTCTTCACGCCCTGTAAAAGTAGAAACAGGCAAATCATCGCCTTTTTGAGCATTAATTTGATGTACAACTTTGATAAATTCGGGAATATTTTTATCCGAATTTTCCTGCTGCAAAACAATATCTTTCCATTCTTGCGGCACTTCAACTTTTTGATAATCAGCGCCTCTATCAACAGCCTTATAATTTTGACTTACAATATCATCGCCTTTTTTGCCATACGATTTTTCAATCATATATTTCATTTGCTCTACCGCCAAATCGTAAGGAATTACTTCTGTAATTTTGAAAAAAGCGGATTGCAAAATTGTATTTGTTCGGTTGCCAAGCCCAATTTCATCGGCAATTCCTGTAGCGTTTATAATGTAAAAATTGATATTATTTTGTGCTAAATATTTTTTTACATCATCAGGCAAATGTTTTTTTACCTCATTGATATCCCAAACAGTATTCAAAAGGAAAGTTCCGCCTTTTTTCAAACCTTTTGTTACATCGTAAAGACGCAAATACGCTTGAACGTGGCAGGCAACAAAGTCTGGAGTATTTACAAGATAAGTGCTGCGGATTGGTTTGTTGCCAAAGCGCAAATGAGAACAGGTAAAGCCGCCCGATTTTTTAGAGTCATAAGCAAAATACGCCTGACAATATTTGTCGGTGTTATCTCCAATAATTTTTATGGAATTTTTGTTTGCGCCCACTGTTCCGTCTGCGCCAAGTCCGTAGAATTTTGCTTCGTATGCGCTCGCGTCAAATTCAATTTCGGGTTTTTGAGGCAATGAAGTAAATGTTACATCATCAACAATTCCTATTGTGAATCCGTTTTTCGGTTCAGGCAAATTCAGATTTTCGTAAACCGAAATAATTTGAGCAGGCGTAGTATCTTTTGACGACAAACCATAACGTCCGCCAACAATAACAGGTTTATTTTCAGAATTATAAAAACAATTTTTTACATCTAAATAAAGTGGTTCTCCAAGTGCGCCGGGTTCTTTTGTGCGGTCGAGCACGGCGATATGAGTTGCAGTTTTTGGAACAGCGGCAAGAAAATGTTTTGCCGAAAACGGACGATATAAATGTACTGCCACCAGCCCAACTTTTTCTCCTTTATTTTGCAGATAATCAATTGTTTCGCGGATTGCTTCGGTAACGCTGCCCATTGCAATTATCACTCTTTGAGCATCAGGCGCTCCATAATAGTCGAACAAACCGTATTTTCTGCCTGTGAGCGCGGAAAGTTGATTTACATAATTTTCAACCACATCAACAACGCGGTCGTAATAAACATTGCTTGCCTCGCGTGCCTGAAAATAAATATCGGGATTTTGCGCTGTTCCGCGTGTAACAGGATTTTCGGGGCTTAAAGCGCGGTTGCGGAATTCGGCTAAGTCTTTTTTGTCGATAAGTGGCGCAAGATCTTCGTTATCAAGCATTTCTATTTTCTGAATTTCGTGCGAAGTGCGGAAACCGTCGAAAAAATGCACAAATGGTACGCGGCTTTTTATCGCCGACAAATGCGCTACCGCTGCCAAATCCATTACTTCCTGCACGGAACTTGTGGCAAAAAGCGCAACGCCTGTTTGCCGAACAGCCATCACGTCCTGATGGTCGCCAAAAATTGACAAAGCATGTGAGGCAATCGCCCGCGCTGATACGTGAAATACGCCCGGAAGTAATTCTCCCGCCATTTTGTACATATTTGGAATCATCAGCAGCAAGCCCTGCGATGCGGTAAAAGTTGATGATAGCGTTCCGCCCTGCAACGCGCCGTGCATTGCACCCGCTGCGCCCGCTTCGCTCTGCATTTCTTCTACGAAAACCGTTTCGCCGAAAATATTTTTTCTGCCGCTGGAAGCCCATTCATCAACATATTCAGCCATTGTAGATGACGGCGTGATTGGATAAATTGAGGCAGTTTCCGAAAACATATAGGCAATATGCGCCGCCGCTTGATTGCCATCGCAAGTTAAGAATTTTTTCTTGGACATAAAATTGATTATCTTTTTGTTTAATATCTAAAAAATATGAAAATAAGGTAATTTTTATAATAAAAAATTTTTGCAAAAGTAAAAAAATAAATTGGTAAAGAAAAATTAACAGGAAAATTTTCTGAATTTGGAAATTATTGATTACGCATATTTTTGGTTTTTATCTTCTATATCAAGGCTATCTCAAAAGTTTTTTCACCGCAAAGGCGCAAAGCACGAAAGGTAAAAGCGCGAAATGTAAAAATAAATACGTTTGCTTCACTGCATTTGCAATGACGTAAAAACAAAATTTTTATAAGCCTCTTTTGAAAAAACATTTGGGTTTTGAAATAAATTTTGTACTTTTGTATTAAATATTAAATAACATGAGTTTTGGATAAGAAATTTCATAATTTATTGATATTCAATTTATAAATTCGCCGCAGGCGATTAATCAATAGAAAATAAATCAATATCTTTTTACATTGTCCGTTGAGGCTGTCTTAAAAACACAAAAAACTTAACCGCAAGGTACGCAATGGGTTTACGCAAAGTGTTTAATTTCAAGAATATATTCTTTGCGACCCTTGCGAAAAATCTTTGCGCCTTTGCGGTAAAAAAACTTTTAAGACAGCCTCAACAGACAAAAAATTGTTGTCTTGAATTGTATTCTATTCTATTGATATGTAAGCCCTACGGGCTATTGCTTATCCAAAATTCAGGTAAATAATAAATTGCAAATTGTTTTTATGTCCGAAATAGAAAATAAGGCAGGCAAACTCAAAAGTATTTTTTTTAATAAATATGTGATTACAGTATTTATTTTTGCTGTTGTCATCGTTTTTTTCGACGATTACAACCTGATTTCGTATTTTAAAACTTCAAAAAAAATTAAAGATTTAGACGAACAAATCGAATATTACCAAAAAGAAATAAAATCCAACAAACAGAAAATCAGCGAATTAAAAGCAGGCGGCAAAAATATTGAAAAAATTGCCCGCCAAAAATATCTTTTCAAAAAAGATAATGAAGATATTTTTATAATACAGGAAAAAGAAAAATGAATTTTAAAATAAAACTTTTAGACTTTTTGTATATTTTTGGAGGCGTGTTGCTGCTTGCAGGCGCGTTGCTGTATCCAACTCAAAATCAACACTTTGCGCCTTACATTTTTGCCGTCGGCGCGGGTGCGGTAATTTTGTATCATTTTTTTGATGCGATGAAATTTCGCAAAACGGGCAATTACCAGCAACGGCGTTTTTACGCTTTGTGTTTTTTGGTCAGCGTGGCGCTTATTCCTGCCGCTTATTTGATGTTCAAAAACCAGCGTTATTGGCTTGTGCTGCTGTTAATTTATTGCGCAGCAATATTT
>JGI20171J14444_1000218_pt1 | contig 19398 bp, 14 predicted proteins | sample TergutNc150P4_FD_14444 | JGI IMG/M metagenome (IMG submission 14444) | reverse complement strand
CAGAGATGATATTGAAAAATACGCAAACAATAAAACAGAACGAAACGTGTTGCGGCATATTTTGAAAAACGGTTGGCGTTACTCAGGACAACGTATTAAATTTGAATGCTTTGGAGAATCAAATTACAAATCGCGGGAAGTCGGGGAGGCGTTTAGAACATTAGAAAAAGCAATGCTTTTGGAACTCTGTTATCCGACCGTTATAACCGATGTTCCGCTTGCTCCCGATTTAAAAAAATCGCCCAAACTTCTTTGGTGCGACACGGGAATTGTGAATTATGTGGCAAAAAATCAATTAGAACTATTTGGCACACAGGATATTAGCGAACTTTGGAAAGGAAAAATTGCTAAACATATTGTCGGACAGGAAATAATGTCTCATAATAATTCTGTTTTAGCCCAACGGAATTTTTGGGTACGAGATGCCAAAAATTCACAAGCCGAACTTGATTTTGTTGTTCAAACTGAAAGTCAAATCGTTCCTGTTGAAGTCAAATCGGGACACAGTGCCAAAATCAAGTCAATGCACCTGTTTATGGAAGCGTCAAAACACGATTTTGCTATTCGATTTTGGAATAATCCTTTGCAAAAAGACATCATAGAACTCAAAAGCGGTAAAAAATATACACTGCTAAATTTGCCGTATTACTATGCCGAAATGATAGGTGAAATATTGAGTATAAATAACATACAATAAATCACTAACAATTAACAAACATTGTTGCAAGATAAGTACAGGAATTTGCATGAAAAATTTCTGTATTTTTGCCAGTTGGTAAATCGTCAATTATATAATTTTTGTGTAATTTTGCAGCAAAATTAAAAATCTATGCGGGAAGCGGCTTTTGTTAAGAAAAACAAAGAACGATGGCTTGAGTTTGAAAATATGCTCAAACGTTCAGATACTTTGCAGCCAGACGAAATGGCAGACTGCTATTTGCAGATTATAAACGATTTAAGTTTTGCGCAAACATATTACAACAAAAGTAAGATAACGCAATATCTTAATAATCTTGCTCAGAAGGCGCATTTTTCCATTTATAAAAATAAAAAAGAAAAATCAAGCCGAATTATTACATTTTGGACAAAGGAATTGCCCGCGCTTTTTGCAAATTATCAAAAAGAACTGTTGGCATCGTTTTTAATTTTCTTTTTATCGGGGGCGATTGGTTATTTCTCTTCGTATCAGGATATTGACTTTACAAGATTAATTCTTCCCGATGGTTATGTGGATATGACAATAGAAAATATCAGAAACGGCGACCCTATGGCAGTTTATCATCAGCAAAATGCTGTGTTAATGTTTATTGGCATTGCGTTGAATAATATCATCGTTGGTTTTCGATGTTTTATTATGGGAATTTTTACGCCGATTTTTACAATTTATATGCTTTTTTATAACGGCATTATGCTTGGCAGTTTAGACAGTTTTTTGGTTCAATACGATGTAGGATTGCGGGCAAACTCAATAATTTGGATTCACGGCGTGTTTGAAATTTTTGTAATCATTGTTTGCGGTGCAGCGGGAATTATTTTGGGCAAAAGTTTTCTTTTCCCAAAAACATTTACACGGTTGCAATCGGTGCGGCGCGGCTTTTGGGACGGAGCAAAAATATGTTTCAGCACCGTTCCGTTTTTTCTTGTAGCCGCTTTTTTGGAAAGTTTTGTTACTCGGCACTCACAAATGCCGCTTTTTGCCGCGTGGGCATTTATCGGCATAACTTTTTGTATAATAGTATTTTATTATGTAATTTATCCCAGAAAATTTAAAGCGTCAATTATCAAAACAGATTTATAATTATAAAAAAATATGAAAAATAAACATTACATTTTATTTATATAGGAAAATGGAGTAAAATTAATAATCAAAATAAATATAAAAAAATGAAAGAAAAAATTGAACTTTACAAAATGCGCAATTTTTCGGAAATGCTTGGCGACACATTTTCGTTTCTGCGCCAAAACTTTAAGCCGCTTTTAAAAGGGCTGTTCTTTATCGCCTCGCCTGCGCTATTGCTGGCAATGATTGCTGGATTTTTATTTTGGAAAAATTATTTATCATTAATTGTTACAGATTCTGTAGGCAGATATGGTGGTAGCTTAGGCGCCAGAGTGTCTGGCGGAATGATTCTGTTTTATTTAACTGCAATTATTTCCGTTACGCTGATAATGAATGTAACATATTCATATATAAAACTTTACCGCGAAGACAAAGAACGCGAAATTACTGTTTCTATGCTTTGGCAGGAAAGTAAAAAATATTTCTGGAAAATTATCGGCGCATTGTTTATTATTATTTTGGCAGTGATAGCATTCATAATCTTATTTACATTTGTTACAATGAGTTTGGGCAGTGTAATAGGTTATACATTTTTATTTGCGTTTTTAATAATAATAATTTGTATATTGCTCGTAATATTTTTAGGAGTTAAATTTGCATTTTTCCCGCTTTTCATTATCGTTGGCGATGAGAGCATAAGAGATTCTTTTTCAGGAAGTTATAATTTTACGCGCGGAATTTTCTGGAAAACTTTAGGATTTGTGTTTGTGATTGTTTTGATTGTTGGGGCTGCCTCATACATTTTTCTGATTCCCGGTTATGTACTGATATTTGCAGGTACGATTACAGGTTTGTCCAGCGGAATGGAAAGCGCTTCTTTTCTTATGTTGTTGAGCAGTGCAGTTATGTCTATCGGGATGGCTTGCGCATATATGCTCTATTCTGTGCTATTCATAGGTATATCAATTTTTTATTTTTCAGAAATAGAAAAAGAACAGGGAGTTAGGGCGAACAAAGAAATTGATGAAATTGGAAAACTTAACGATTAAATTAAGGCATTTTTGAGAAAAATATTTTTTATATTAATATTTTGTATATCAATATTTTGTAATGCGGCAGCCGAGCAGTTGCGTTACGATAAATCGGCTATTGCCCCGCGCGAACTGCCGCAACCGCCTTCTCAAATTTACACAGGCAACGATTTTAATTACAACGAACAAATTGAAGAACCAGATATTTTTGAGCAGTTTTTTGCTTATATTTGGAGGAAAATTATTAATTTTCTTAACAAACTTTTTGATTTGGATTTGCGCGCTGAGTCTCTTTCTGGGCGTCAAATTTTGTGGATTANGCTTTCTGCGTTGCTGGTGGTGATGATTGTGATTGGCGCAGTGATTTTTTTCAAAAAATTCCGTAAAACCATTGGCAGAGGCGACGACGCAACCGTTCTTGTTGATGAAGTTGAACGCAACCTTGCCGAAACCGATTTAGACAAACTGATTGAAAATGCTTTGACTGCAGGCAATTTCAGGCTTGCGGTAAGGTTTGTTTATCTGAAAATTTTAAAATATCTTTCAGGCAAGCAACTTATCGATTATCAATATCAAAAAACAAATTACGAATATGCTTACGAAATTAGCAATATCGATTTGCGAGCAATTTTTCGTGAAGTATCATTAGTTTTTGATTATTGCTGGTACGGTGAATATGAGGCAACAGAACAGGATTCTTTGTTTGCAAAGCAGAAATTTGGTGAAATAGTGATATTGACAGATGGATAATTTTACTTCAAAAGTTATTAATATCCGCCTTGTAAGCAGGATTTTGGGTGCATTGATTCTGCTTGAAAGCGTTTTTTTGCTTTTATGCGCGGGGGCAGCATTTTTTTTAAAAGAAAAGGAAATGTGGCATTTTCTTTTGTGTTTTCAGGTTGCTTTTGTGTTAGGAGTTTTAGGGATTTTTTTCGGGCAAAGCAGCACAGGGCAAATCGGCAAACGCGAAGGAACATTGGTTGTAATGCTTACATGGGTAGTTTTTTCGTTTGTTGGATTGTTGCCTTATTGGTTAAGCGGCAATATTTCAAGTTTTGCAGACGCTTTTTTTGAAACTGTTTCGGGTTTTACAACCACCGGCGCTTCAATTTTACCTGATGTTGAAATAATGCCGAAAAGCATTTTGCTCTGGCGCAGTTTGACTCATTGGATTGGCGGACTTGGAATTATTGTAATTTCGTTAGCGGTTTTGCAGGTTTTTGGTTTTACAGGGTCGCATCTTTTCTCGGCAGAAACTACAGGAATTGTTAAAGAAAAAATTTATCCAAAAATTAGCGGACAGGCAAAACGTCTGTTATCCATATATGCAGGATTTACAGTTGCACAATCTGTGTTGCTGTGGTACTTTGGAATGTCGGCTTTTGATGCCGTTTGCAATTCCTTTTCTACAGTTGCCACAGGCGGATTCTGCACCAAAAACGCAAGTATAAGTTATTGGCACTCGCCTGCGATAGAATGGATCGTAATCGTGTTTATGATTGCTTCGGGCATCAACTTTTCGCTTTATTATTTTTTATTAAAAGGAAAAATAAAAAAATTGATAAGAGACGAAGAAATGCGCGTTTATTTGTTGATAATGGGCATTTCCACTATTCTTGTAACAGTTTCGTTGCTCAATATCAGTGATTTGACGTGGCAAAATATAAATAATACTTTTCGCAATTCGCTTTTTACTGTCAGTTCATTAATGACCACAACCGGCTTTTATTCGGTTGATTATTCTGGTTGGGCGGCAGTTTCGTTTCTGCTGCTGCTGCTGACTTTTATTGGCGGCTCGGCAAGTTCAACTTCGGGCGGGTTGAAGGTTATTCGCATTTTGCTGGTTTTTAAGTATTGTTATTACGAATTTAAGCGAATTTTGCATCCGAACGCTGTTTTTCCCGTACGCTATAATGGAAATTCAATCAAAGAGCAGATTATTACGCGAATGTTGGCTTATGTGCTGCTGTTTGTTATAATGACTTTGGTAGGGTCGGCAATTTTGGGTTTGGGCGGCTTGGGCTTTGAAGAATCAATAAGCACGATGGTTTCATCTTTGGCAAATGTTGGACCAGGGCTTGGAAAGCTCGGTCCTATTGATAATTATTCCGCAATTCCAACGTTTTGCAAATGGTTTCTCAGTTTCACGATGCTTGTCGGGCGTTTGGAACTTTTTACCGTTTTACTGATTTTTACTCCTGCTTTTTGGAGAAAATAAAAATATTTTTGCATCGTAATAAAAAATATGTTCCAATATATTGAGGCAAAAAGCATTCTCTCCAAACTCCGCGAAAAAGATACGTATTTTGGCATTTCGTACAGTATGAATCTTTATCGGGGCTGTCAGCATGCCTGTATTTATTGCGACACTCGCAGCGAATGTTACGGAATTTGTGATATTTCCAAAATTTCCGTTAAAAAAAATGCATTGGAACTTTTGCACAAAGAACTTGCCGCCAAACGAAAAAACCGCGCTACCATTGGTACAGGTTCAATGAACGACCCATATATGCCCTTAGAAAAGCAATTACAACTGACGCGCAGAGCATTAGAAATTATTTGCGCCGAAAAATTTCCTGTTCATATAATTACAAAAAGTGTGCTTGTAGCACGGGATACGGATATTTTGCAGAAAATTGCTAAAACATACGCCGCAGTAAGTTTTACAATAACTACCGCTGACGATACTTTGGCTCAAAAAATTGAGCCGCACGCGCCGCCGACCTCAGAACGTTTCCGCGCAATGAAACATTTGGCAAAAGCGGGGATTTATACAGGCGTAACGCTTATGCCGCTGCTGCCTTTTATCAACGACACAGCGGAAAATCTTACAGCGATTATTCAAACGGCAAAAGAAAGCGGCGCATCTTATATTTTACCTATGTTTGGAGTAACGATGCGCAAAGGCTCGCGCGAATATTTTTATAAGGAATTGGATAAACAATTTCCAAAAATTAAAGAAAAATATCAGGCTAATTTTGCAGAAAAATATGAATGTTTTAGTCCAAATTATAGAGTTTTAACAAATATTTTTCAAAAATTAACCAAAAATTTAGATATTGAAACCAAAATGAATTTTTACCAACCAAAAACATATTTACAACAAAGTATTTTTTCATAAAAAAGCAGTACCTTTGTACCCCAAAATTTGTAATTTTTTATAGAAAATGAAATATCTTTGCGTGTATTGCGCTTCGAGTATGCAAGTTGATAAAGTGTATTTTGATGCGGCAGATAAACTTGGTAAATTATTGGCACATAACGATTTTCATCTTATTTATGGAGGCGGAAAAATGGGTTTGATGAACGCCGTTGCCTCTGCTGCACTTGCTAATGGAGGTGAAGTTACGGGTGTAATTCCGCAATTTATGATTGATGAAGGTTGGTTTAATCCGAATGTTAAATTGCTAATTACCAAAGATATGCACGAACGCAAACTGAAAATGTCGCAAATGGCGGACGCGGTTGTTGTGCTTCCGGGCGGTTGCGGAACGCTTGACGAACTGTTTGAGATTATTACTTGGAAACAGTTGGGGCTTTTTACCAAACCTGTTGTGATTTTGAATATTAACAATTATTACGACGACCTGTTAAATTTTCTGCAAAAAGCAGCCGACAAAAAATTTTTGCGCCCCGAACACCTGACAATGTGGCAAGTTTGCCAAAATGTTGATGACGTTTTTGCTGCAATAAATAATTCTACGCAATGGGAAACGCATTTTAGGAAATTTGCTGCCATATAAATTACATTTTGGTACATTTTTTGTAGATAAAATAAGATTTTTTTGCGTTTTTTTAGAAAAGATATAAAACTTTTTTGTAAAAAAAACGTTATTAGTTATATAGTATAAAAAATATTTTCTTCCATCTCAAAATTTTTTAATAATATGAGACAATTAAAAATCAGTAAATCAATAACTAACCGCGAAAGTGCTTCGTTGGATAAATACTTGCAGGAAATCGGACGCGAGGATTTAATTACAGTTGAAGAAGAAGTTGAACTTGCGCAGCGAATCCGTAATGGCGACCGTGTTGCGCTCGAAAAACTTACCAAAGCTAATTTGCGGTTTGTTGTTTCGGTTGCTAAACAATATCAAAATCAGGGACTTAGTTTGCCTGATTTAATTAATGAAGGTAATTTGGGGCTTATCAAAGCCGCCGAAAAATTTGACGAAACGCGCGGTTTCAAATTTATTTCTTACGCAGTTTGGTGGATTCGTCAAAGTATTTTGCAGGCGTTGGCAGAGCAATCGCGTATTGTGCGTTTGCCTTTGAATCAGGTCGGCTCGCTGAATAAAATCAACAAAGAAGCGTCAAAATTCGAGCAGCGTTACGAACGGCGTCCTTCTGCCGAAGAACTTGCCGACGAGTTGGATATTCCTGTTGATAAAGTGGCTGATACAATGAAAGTTTCGGGGCGGCATATTTCGGTTGATGCGCCCTTTGTAGAAGGCGAGGACAACAGTTTGCTTGATGTTATGATTAACGAAGATTCACCTAATGCCGACCGTATTTTGATTAACGAATCGCTTTCAAAAGAAGTTGACCGCGCACTTAACACATTGGGTGACAGAGAAAAAGAAATTGTGAGAAAATTCTTTGGCATTGGAGAAGCAGAAATGACTTTGGAGGAAATTGGAGATGAATTCGGTTTGACACGCGAGCGCGTTAGACAAATTAAAGAAAAAGCAATACGCCGTCTGCGCCAAAGCAACAAAAGTAAAATGCTGATAACCTATTTGGGTTAGTTTTTTTTTAACAGATAACAGATAATTAAGATATAAGTATTTATAACAAAAAATTGACAGAGGTTTTTTAATCCCTGTCAATTTTTTGTTATCTATTTCCCAATTTCTATCTTTTTTCTTTCAACTTAAAAATTTTTCCTTTCCACGCATCAATTTTTGTACAAAAAAGTTGCTTTGACGAGAGAACTATTTCTGTAACAGGCTCTTTTTCATCAAGAAGATTGCAGCAATCATAGCGATTGCCTTCGGGTATTTCAAAATACATAAACATCTCCGAAGGAATACGGATTTCGATTTCGAGGGAGGAGTCGTGAAAATTGAGCACAATAAAAATAATCTCTTTTTTAAATTTGCGGACATAAGCAAACTGCTGGCGTGAATCAAATTTCGGATTGCCTGATAGATTTACATATTCCAAATCGTATTTTTGCCCCTGCGCGATTGCTTTTTCGTTCAGCGCAATGTGGTTTAGTTTTTTATAAAAATTCCGCAAATCACGCTGTTCGGCAGTCAGTTTTGCGCCGTTAAATTTTCCGCCGTTTGTCCAATTTTGGAAACTGCTTACTCCGCAATAATCGAAAATTGACGTGCGCCCATCAACGCCGCTAAAACCTTCATAATTCATTCCCCTTTCGCCTGTTTCCTGCCCGAAATACAGCATATACGGTGCGCAATTAAGCGTTGCGGCAATAATCATTGCCGGTTGAGCATAAATGCCGTCGCCGCAAAAAAAGCCGCTGCCGATGCGCTGTTCGTCGTGATTTTCAAGAAAATTCAACATATTATTTTCAATTCCTTCGGTCGATTGCCACGCATAAGTAATGTTGTGAGCGGGCTGCTCGTGTCTGACAACACTACGCAACGTATCGTACAAGCCGACTTTATTATAAAGATAATCAAATTTTCCGTTGCAAATCAAATTTCGGTATTCGGCAGGTTTGTATGCCTCGCCAATAAAAATAATTTTCGGATAAAGTTCTTTAACGCGCGAAATTGCAAAATTCCAAAATTGTACAGGCACCATTTCAATCATATCGCAACGGAAACCATCAATGCCTTTGCCTGCCCAAAAAAGCAAAATATCACGCATTTTAAGCCAAGTATTCGGCACAGGGTCGAATTGTTCCTGTTTTCCTTCAACGTAATTGACGCCGTAATTTAATTTTACAGAGTCGTACCAATCGTTGCGTTGCGGATGCGCGCTAAATACATCATTTCCTGTGGCTTTTGCAGGAAATTCACAATAATTATCAATATCAAAATCGGGCTGAAACGCTTCGTTTGGAATATAATAAAAATTATTCAGAGGCGAGAAAAACCACGCTGAATTATCTTGAGCACCCAAATCTTCAACTTCGGGCGGTTTTGCATCAGAAAAATATTCACGCGCCACGTGATTGGGAATATAATCAATAATCACTTTTAATCCCGCTCTGTGTGTGCGCTTTACAAGCGATTCAAATTCCGCCATTCTGTTCGGCACATCTTCTGCCAAATCGGGGTCGACATCATAATAATCTTTTACAGCAAACGGTGCGCCCGCATTGCCTTTTACAATTGCAGGGTGGCTTTTTGCGATGCCGAATTGCGAATAATCGGTGCAAGTGGAGTGTTCCAAAATTCCTGTAAAATAAATGTGCGTTATGCCAAAATAGCCAAGTTCGGCTAATGCCTTATCTGAAAACGAATTAAATTTTCCGCAACCGTTTTCTTTAATAGTTCCATTGTGTTTATTTGTTGTACAGTAATTTCCAAACAGGCGCGGAAGAACCTGATATATAACAAATTTCATATTGTGATTTTATTTTAAAGGTTAATGTTTTAGTAAAAATTTTTATTTGCAAAAATACAAAATTTCAAGGGAAAAAACTACTTTTGTAAAATGTTTCGTTATTTTATTTTTTTATCGTACAATGGGGCTGCTTATTGCGGTTGGCAGGCGCAACCCAACGGAATTTCGGTGCAGGAAGTTGTTGCCAATGCGTTGAGAACAGTGTTGCGCACGCCCGAATTGGAAATTGTCGGCGCAGGGCGAACAGATGCCGGCGTTCATGCAAAAGAAATGGTGGCGCATTTCGATTTGACAAATAAACTTGAAAATGAAAAGGCGTTGTGCAAAAACCTTAATTCTTTTTTACCGCAGGATATTGCTGTTCAAAAAATTATTTTGGTAAATAATGATGTTCATGCGCGTTTTTCGGCTGTTGCACGTACTTACCAATATCATATTACAACTCAAAAAAATGTTTTTAAAAACAGCACGGCAGTACGGATTGAAACCCCGCTTAATTTTGAAAAAATGAACAAAGCAGCAGAATTGCTTACACAATATCAGGATTTTACAAGTTTCAGCAAACTGCATACCGACACAAAAACCAACAACTGCAAAGTTATTTTTGCCAAATGGCAACAAATTGACGCTGACGAGTGGATTTTTGAAATTACCGCTGACCGTTTTTTGCGAAATATGGTTCGCGCCATAGTGGGAACGCTGACAGAAGTTGGCAAAGGTAAAATTTCAATCGCCGATTTCAAAAAAATTATTGAAGGGAAAAATCGTTCACTCGCAGGAACTTCCGCGCCCGCCAAAGGACTTTTTTTAAGTAAAATTGAGTACTGAAAAAACTCAAAATATTTTTATAACAAATTTTTTATCAAATAACAACGCCGTACGAATATTTAATAAAAAAACAAATGATTATTGCATTTATTTTACAAATATTTTGATTACCTTTGCACCCTCATTTTTCAGAGAATAATTTTATTTGTATGAATGAATAAACTCATTGAAATTCAATTTGTTAGTAAATTAAAATAATAAAAAAACAATATAAATTTTTAAAATAGAATGAAAAAGAAAAATTTATTTTTTTCAGCAGTTATGGCAACTGCAATTGTGGCAATGACTGCTTGCGGTAGCGGCGGTTTTTCGCCTAAAGAAGTGAAACTCGCCACAGAAACAGACAGTTTAAACTATTTGTTCGGCACGTGGAACGGTATGCAGATTAAACAGAGGGAATTTCCAACTGACTCCGACACAAAAGTTCTTGCCGAATTTATTAAAGGCGTGGATAAAGAGTATCGCGGTTCAAAAGGCAAAAGCGAAGTCTATAATCAGGCGTATGCTTTCGGACAGGCTGTCAAGCAAATTCAAGAAAACGGATTTGCCAACGACCCAAACTACAAACTTGATGTTAATATGCTCAAACAGGGTTTTATTAATGCGTTCCGCAATTATAAGGACTCTACTCTTACCGCAGGTTCGGCTCAGGGATATATAATGCGTGTTGCTAATAAAATTCAACAGGCGCAATATATGGAGCAAATGCTCAAACAACAGCAAATGCAGGAACAGATGCAATCTCAATTGCCCGACTCTGCCAAAGCAGGAAATAACAAATAATTTTTTTAACTGAAATTTTTAATAAATATTTAAAGAAATGAAGAAAACAATCATATTTTCGACAGTAATTTTTGCAATGCTCGCCTTTGCCGCTTGCTCTGGCAATAAAGCAAAATCAGTAAAACTTAATTCTGAAATTGATTCGCTCAGTTATGCGCTTGGATTATCTCAAGGCGACCAGTTTCGCCAGTTTTTTATGAAAAACGACACCACAGGCAAGTATATCAACGAGTTTTTCGCAGGATTTGAGGCTGGAATGAAAGCCCCAAAAGTTGACCCAAACGACCGCAAGACAAATTTGCAAAAAGAGATAGGACAATCGTTTGCTATGTTTGACGAAAAAGGTTTTGTAGGAGACAGCACTATAAAATTCAATTATAATCTTCTTCGTCAAGGAATGATTAACGGTTTGACAGGCAAATATACACAACTTAATCAAGATGAAATTGTTCAATTTCTGAATAATACGATGCAAAAACATCAGGCAGAACAGTTGGCTATTAAATTTAAAGCCGAAAAAGAAGCAGGCGAAAAATTTATTGCTGAAATTGCAAAAAAAGAAGGAATTCAAAAAACTCCTGCAGGCGTATATTACGAAGTTATTACTCAAGGCACAGGAGCAATGCCAACCGATGCAGATACAGTTGTAGTTAATTACACAGGCAAATTGATAAACGATACAATTTTTGATTCAAACGCAAAACGTGGAAAACCTGTAGAATTTGTAGTAACGCAGGTTATCAAAGGTTGGACAGATGCGCTGAAAATTATGCCTGTCGGCTCAACTTATCGGCTCTATATTCCACAGGAACTTGCCTACGGAGCGCAAGTGCCAAGAGGCGGCGAAATAATAAAACCATTCTCTCCGCTGATTTTCGATGTAGAACTTGTTGGAATTAAGAAATTTAAATTACAAAAAGATATAAAACCTGTTATAATTAATGAAACTGTAAACAAATAAAATACAGGATAAGTAAACAAGGCTGTCTCAAAAGGGCAGCCTTGTTTACTTTTTTGTTTTAACCCAAATTCAGTATTAGAAAGTTTCAAGAATGTAATATCCTGATTTTAAACATCTTTCTAATGCATAATTTGGGTTTAATGGACAAAAATCAGGCTGATTTTCCTATCATTTGACTTTTCACCCGAATAAGTTGTTTAAATGCCGTTTAAAATGTCATTTTTTTCTGTTCCCGTTAAAAAATCATTTAATATAAGATATTTTTAGTTAATTTTGCGATATTTTTAAGCAATAATAAGGTATGTCAGAAAAATTTGGAAAAACATGGTGGGGAGAGCATTGGTTACGGTCGTTAGAAAATGTTGACTATGACAATCGTTTGCCAAGAGGGGCTTCGTATGCACGGAACGGACATGTAAAGGATATTAAAATAAAAGGTAATCAGATAGTTGCGAAGGTTTCTGGAAGTCGTAGTATGCCGTATAAGGTAACAGTAATTATACCGCCATTTTTTGAAGAAGATATCGAACGGTTGATGAAAAAAATAATTGAACATCCCGCATTAATATCCAAACTGTTAAACCGTGAACTGGATCCTGCTATTTTGAAAATTGCTGAAGAACTTGGACTCAAAGTATTTCCCAAACAATGGACAGATTTCAAGATGCAATGTACTTGTCCCGATTGGGCTGTGCCGTGCAAACATCTGGCTTCCGTTATCTATATAATAAGTCGCGAAATAGACAACAATCCATTTCTTGTTTTTGAAATTCATAATGTAAATCTGCTTGACGAATTGAAAAAACGTGAAATCTTTATCTATGACCAGAAAAAAACAGAAATTCCTGTATTAGAGAATCTTTTGAAAATTAAAAATACAGTTTTAGATATTCCTGAAAATGCTGTTTATGAACATGTTGATTTTTCGCAGTTACAAAATATTTCAGAGGCATTAGTGCAATTGCTACCCGATGCGCCACCATTTTATCCTTCGGGAAACTTTCGTGAAAAATATGCCACACAAATTGCACGTATTTCTAAAGATGCAAGTCGTATTATTTCTAAAAAGTTGGATTTCAACGCAGTTTTCCCTTTATCCGATAAACATTTTCTGACAAATCGTTCGACTTTAACATTAACAATAAATATTAATAATGTAGTAAAAGTTGGCGGTGAAAATCATCATATTGAAAATTTGGAGCAACTCATTCCTGCACTTTTTACATTGAATCCAGATCGTTTGCCTGATTTTGAACCTTCAATAGCAGCGTTTTATAAAATTCTGCTTGCATCGCTGCATATATCAGCAAATGGAATGATTATCCCTCAAATCGTTCAATTAGAAAATAAAAACTTCATTATACGATGGTTGCCAGCAACAATAGACAGCCGCGTGAAAATAATTGTTGAAAAATTGTCGGCAATTTTACCTGACAATTTGCTTCAAGTAAAAAAGGTATTTCGTAAAAAAGAGCAGATACTATCAATTGATAATCAAACTATTGAAATACTTTCTCTCTTTATAGGCAAATTCGTAAGTTATCTAACCAAAACATCTAACTACAACGATTTGTTTGAAGATATGTTTTTTAAAGCAAAAGATTACGATTTCAAGTCTGTTGGTGAAAATGCTTTAAGTGGTGGTATAAAAGTGTGGTTAGACCGCTATTATCTTACTGCAGAACAATATAAACCGGTAATTACAGTATCAGAGCTATTAACCGACGAATTCGATGTACAGATTTCCGTTGAAGATACTACACAATCCGACAACCTGCCCATTCCGCTCACAAATATTTTGAAACAAAAACAATACGAAAAACAACGTTTCAAAATCTTACAGGGCGTTTCGTTGCTCACTCCATTTATTCGCGGATTAGACACAAATATAAATTTAGGCGGAGAGACACCTATTAGATTTAATAACAGCGAGTTTGCTCAGTTTTTAATGGAAATATTGCCTGCCATTCGTATGTTGGATATTAAAATAATGTTGCCCAAATCGTTACAGGAATTATTACGTCCAAAAGTGTCGGTAAAACTAAAAAGAAATGAGCAAGGACAAGGATTTATTAATTTGTCGGACTTATTTTCGTTTAATTGGCAAGTAGCGCTTGGAGATACGATTATTTCTCCGGAAGAATTTAATAAGTTGCTGAAAAATGCATCTCGTCTGTTCAAATTTAAGGAAAATTATATTTATGTCAATGATTCCGACCTTGAACGCTTGCACAAGGCATTTACAACAGATAAACAGTTGAGTCCGTATCAGTTACTGCAAACAGCATTGGCGGAAGAATATGAAGGAGCGCCGGTAATTCTTACGCCGGAAGTTCGAAATTTGATAAATGAATTAACATCTTCAGAAGATGTTCCGTTGCCTGAAAACCTGAATGCACAACTTCGTCCGTATCAGCAGCGTGGTTTTTCGTGGATGTATCGTAATAGTCGCATAGGTTTTGGAAGTATAATTGCCGATGATATGGGCTTAGGCAAAACCCTTCAAGTGATTTCTATTTTACTGAAATTCAAGGAAGAAGATTTTATAAACCAGAAACATAAAGCATTAGTAGTTGTGCCTACAGGTTTATTGACCAACTGGAAAGCCGAAATTGAGAAATTTGCACCATCGTTGTCATCTCATATTTTTCACGGACAACTTCGTGATTTAAAAGAATTTAAAGATGATATTTTATTAACAACTTATGGAGTTTTACGCAGTGATTTTGAGATATTGAAAAAACAAAAGTGGCAAATTATGGTTATTGACGAGGCACAAAACATTAAAAACCACGATACGGCACAATCTAAAGCAGTTAAGAGTATTCCTGCAAATATTCGTATTGCCATGAGTGGAACGCCTGTAGAAAATCGTTTGACAGAATTTTGGTCAATTATGGATTACACAAATAAGGGATATTTAGGAAATGTTAAAGTATTTAAAGAAGATTATGCAAGTCCGATACAAATATTTAATGATGAGCATATTACGGCTAAATTTAAAAAAATAACTGCACCGTTTATGTTGCGGCGTATGAAAAGTGATAAAACAATTATTTCTGATTTACCCGACAAAATTGAACAGAATCAATTTGCACAACTTACCAAACAACAGGCGGCTCTTTACGAAAAAACAATGTTAGCGGCAATGGAGGAAATTGAAGGCTATCAGGCAAACGACCAACAAACTCTATTCAAACGTCAAGGCTTGGTACTTCAAATGATACTGTCCCTAAAACAGATATGCAATCACCCGACACAATTTCTTAAAAATGGACAGTTTGACGCTTCTTTATCAGGCAAAACGGAACTGCTTTTTGAACTTTTAGACAGTATTATGGAAAATGATGAAAAAGTGTTGGTTTTCAGTCAATTTACAGAAATGGGAAATATGTTAAAGCGTTTCATTAGTGAACGTTTTGGTGAAGAACCAATATTTTATCATGGTGGTTGTAATGTTAAGCAGCGCGAAGAGATGGTGCAGCGTTTTCAACATAATCGTGCCGACAAGATTTTCATTCTCTCACTAAAAGCTGCAGGTACAGGATTAAACCTTACTGCTGCATCTCACGTTATTCATTACGACCTTTGGTGGAATCCCGCAGTAGAAAATCAGGCTACTGACCGCGCCTACCGTATCGGACAGAAAAAGAATGTTATGGTGCACCGAATGATTTGCAAAAATACTTTCGAGGAACGCATAGATGAAATGATTCAACGCAAAAAACACCTCGCTGAAATGACTGTAGCCACAGGCGAAAATTGGATTGGTAAACTTAGTAATAAAGAGTTGAGAGAAATTTTTGGATAAAATTTATTTTATTGTATATCAACAATTTATAAGACTTGCAAAAGTTGAATAATTGATTACTTGTTTATTTTTCTGTAACTTATTGCTGCTATCGAATTTAGCGCTATTGCAAAGCCGCCAAGTTTCAGAATTTGCGGTAAAATATCATGCAGACCACTGCCTTTAAGATAAATCAGACGAATTGCCTCAACCATATATCTAAACGGATTAAATAGCGTAATTGCTTGAGCCCAATCGGGCATGCTGCTTATTGGAGTGAAAAGTCCGCCGAGTAAAATCATTAACATTAAAGTAAAGAAAACCAGTAACATTGCCTGCTGTTCGGTGGAGGCAATATTGGAGATTATAATTCCAAAACCGGAAATAGCAATTATATAAATTATTGCAGTAAAATAAACGTGCAGCAGGTTGCCTGTGGGTGTAATGCCGTAAATCAGGCGTGCAATAATAATTCCAATGGTCAAAATTGTGAAACCAATTGCCCAAACAGGAATTACTTTTGCCACAATAAACGAAATTTTTGAAATTGGCGTTACGTTAATCTGTTCTATTGTTCTGATTTCCTTTTCGTGTACAATATTCAACGCCGAAAACACCGCTGTGATTGCTGTAAGCAGGATTGCGAAAATTCCCGGTACTATAAACGGAAAATATTCCATCGAAATATTGTAACGATATTGCGGGCAAATAACAATTTGCGGAAGCGGTTTTTGCATTGTTCTGGCAAGTTTATTTTGCAAATAATCGTTGATAATCAGCGAAATATACGAAAGTCCAACTCCTGCTTTCTGTCCGTTCAGTGCATCAATATTCAGCATAAAATTAACCTTATGTTCGCGCAAAATATTTTTTTCAAAATTTTGAGGAAAAACTAAAATAATACTGCTTTCATCTTTCTTTACCAAGTCAAGCGCCTTGTCATAAGAAGATGTATATTGCTTTAAATTAAAATATTTGGAAGCCGAAAGTTCTTCTGTCAATGTGCGCGAAAGTGTGCTGTGGTCGTTATCGACAATTGAAAGATGAATGTCTTTTTGCTCAAAAACAGCCGCCCAAGGCAATACAAATAACATAATTGTAGGCATAGTTACAATCATCATTATCATACTTTTGTTGCGAAATATTTGCAAAAATTCCTTTTGAAGTAAAAATTTAAAACTTTTCATCTTAATTTTTTAAAAAAGTACAACAGATTTTTTCATTATGTAAAGTAACATAAAAATAATTGCAACTGACTTTTTAGAACAATGCGTCTAATTTTCTTACCGAATCTGCTTTGCAAAACACAATAACTCGGTCGTTGGGTTGGATTTTAGTGTCGCCATTTACAATCATTCCTTCTCCGTTGCGCACAATTCCGCCAATATTCACATTTGCTGGCAAACGCAGATTTTTCACATGTTTGTGCGTGATTTTAGAATTTGTTTTCGCTACAAGTTCTACAATTTCAGCATCGGCAGCAGGCAAAGTTTTGATATTCAACACATCGGAATCAAGCGTAATTTGATGAATATATCCTGCGGCAATTATTTTTTTATTAATCAAAGAGCCGATATTCATTTGCTCAGAAAGAGCGATATAATCTATATTTTCAATTTCGGCAATAATTTTTTTCACGCCAAATTCCTTTGCCACCATACATGCAAGCATATTTGCTTCCGAATTTTCGGTAACAGCAACAAAAGCGTCCATACTTGCAATATCCTCTTCTTTAAGCACTTCCACATCGCGTCCGTCTGCATTAATAATCAGCGTGTTGTCGTGCAGTTTTTCTGAAAGCGCAATGCAGGCATCGCGGTTCTGTTCCACAATTTTTATATTAAAATCGTTGGAAATTGTCTGTACAATTTTCTGTGCAATGCGCGTCGCTCCCAAAATCATTACATTTTTAATTTTAAAATCTTCTTTACCTGCCTGCTGACGTACAAAATCAATATTTTCCTGATGTGTAATAAAATAAACCGTATCATTGACGCGGATTTCGTCCGCTCCAGCAGGAATAATGGTTTCTGTATTTCGTTTGATAGCCACGATACGATATTTTTCGTGGTTAAAATATCCGCTGGTAAATTTTTTATAAAGAATTTCGGCGCTTTGACGTACTTTTACCGAAATCAAAACGAGTTCGCCATTGCAAAAACTCATATATTGGCGCATCCAATTTTTTTTCAGCGAATCGACAATTTCTTCTGCAGCAAGCACTTCGGGATAAATCAAATGATTTACGCCAAGTTTGGCAAAAAACTCGCGATTTTTTGGCAATAAATATTCATAATTGTCTATTCGGGCAAGAGTTTTTTTTGCGCCCAAATTGTTGGCAATCATACAGGCGGTCATATTTACGCTTTCGTATGGCGTAACTGCAACAAACAGGTCGGCATTTGCAACTGCCGCCTCGTTCAAATCCTGAATTGAGGTTGGCGCACCTTCAAAGGTCATAAAATCATAAAATTCAAGGTCGTGCAACCGTACAGGGTCGCTGTCCATCAAGGTTATATTCAAATTTTCACGTGCGAGAAGTTTTGCCAAATGCCGCCCAACCTCGCCCGCGCCTGCAATGATAATTTTCATTAAAATTAAATTAAAGTGCAAAAGTACAATTTTTTTTAGTCAAGAATCTCAAATTTTCATTTTTTTATAAATAAAAAAACAGGTATCTTATAAATTATTTGTACATTTGCAGCCGAAAAGTTAAAAAAATAAATAAATTCCAAATATGGTTTTAGGCAAAATGTTTATAAATATTAAAACTATGGAATTTTGAAATCTTTAAAATTATTAAATATAACAGAATGAAGTTAAGCAAATTAGTTTTTGAAACCACAAAAGATACGCCTTCGGGCGCAAAAATTATCAGCCATATTTTACTTTCCCGCGCGGGCTTTATTAAGCAGGTGGCTAACGGAATTTACACTTTGGGTATGCCTGCGCAACGAATGGCGTTAAAAATAGAAAATATTATCCGCGATGAAATGAATAAAATTGACGGACAGGAGGTCAAGTTTCCTGTTGTTATGCCAAAAGAACTTTGGGCGTTGTCGGGCAGATATTTCAGCATTGGCGCAGAAATGGCGCGTTTTAAAGACCGCGCCGACCACGATATGGTTTTAGGAATGACGCACGAAGAGGCAGCCGTGCATTTTGTTACAAATACCGTCAGCAGTTATCAGAAACTGCCTTTTATGATTTATCAAATTCAAACAAAATTCAGAGATGAACCGCGCTCGCGCGGCGGCTTAATCCGCGTGCGCGAATTTACAATGAAAGATGCATACTCGTTTCACGCTACGCCAGAAGATTTGGAAGATTATTATTATAAACAACATCAGGCGTATGAAAATATTTTCACGCGGATTGGTTTGAAAAATTTTATTTCTGTGAAATCGGACACGGGAATGATGGGCGGAAAAATCGCGCACGAGTTTATGCTGCTCACTCCCGACGGCGAAGATGAACTTGTAATTTGCGAAAAATGCGGTTATAAATCGAATATGGAAGTTGCCGAAGCAAAAATTGAAACATTTGCAAATACTAACGATTTGCCATTGGCAGAAGTTTTTACAGGCAAAAATAAAACTATTGATGAAATTTCTGATTTTTTAAAAGTGAAAACCATTGATATAATCAAGGCTGTTGTTTTTATTGAAAAAGAAGAAAAAAATCC
>JGI20171J14444_1000211_pt1 | contig 19947 bp, 15 predicted proteins | sample TergutNc150P4_FD_14444 | JGI IMG/M metagenome (IMG submission 14444) | reverse complement strand
ACAACAACAGTAACGCCAGCTAAAGGCTCACCGCTTTTGTCGGAAACAATTCCGCTAACAGTAACATTCTGGGCAAACGCCAAAATTGGAACCATTAGAAAAAGGAACATAAGTCCTTTTTTCATTTTTTGAAATCTGTTTTTCATTATCATACTAAATGATTTAATGTTATATAAAATTAATAATTAATTAAATGATACTTAAAAATATATCACTGCAAAGATATTTACTTTTAATGAGTTTGCAATCATTAAAACACAAAAAAAATGTTCCACAGGTTACATTTTTTTTGCTTCACGTTACATTTATCTGTTTTTATAGATTTTTTAAGAAAAAAACACTTACAGGCTGTTTAAATTTGTAAAAATATATATCCACCTCAACCCTACCCTATTCCGAACGTAATTGCGAGTTCCCGATAAAAAAGGCTATCCTAAAAGTTTTTTTACCGCAAAGACGCAAAGATTTTTCGCAAAGGTCGCAAAGAATATATTTTTGAAATTCAATACTTTGCGTACTTTACTAAACCCATTGCGAACCTTGCGGTTAAGTTTTTTGTGCTTTTGAAACAATCCCTTTAAAAAACATGAGGCTGTCTTAAAAGTTTTTTTACCGCAAAGGCGTAAATACTTTTTAAGACAGCCCATTAGGACAGAATAAAATTCTGATTTATAAATCAATAATATCTTATTCAGTATAAACTCTAATTAATCAAAAAAAATTAACTACTTTTGTAGCCGAAAAAACTACTCCAAAGACAGAGAACTCCTCTTTCTCTTTGAGCAGAGGGGCTGAGGCTGAATTTGCCGAGCGAGAATGCCTAAAAGCATTCAAAAACCATAATTTTTTTATTCAATATAAACTTTAATAATAATTTTAAATTTTAATAAATATATGACTACACAAAAAATTCAGGAATTAGAGCCGCGCACTTTGTGGGGCAATTTTTACAATATTACACAAGTACCGCGTCCGTCTGGAAAAATGGACGAAATAAGTAAATTTTTGCTTGATTTTGGCAAAAGTTTGGGGCTTGAAACTTTGCAGGACAAAACAGGAAACATACTGATTCGCAAACCTGCAACTCACGGAATGGAAGACCGTCAAACCGTTGTGTTGCAAGCGCATATGGATATGGTACCGCAAAAGAACAACGATGTTAAACACGATTTTTCGCGCGACCCTATTGACGCTTACATCGATGGCGAATGGGTAACCGCACGCGGAACAACGCTCGGCGCAGATAATGGAATTGGCATGGCAGCGGCGATGGCTATTTTGCAATCAACTGATATTCCGCACCCTGCGCTCGAAATGTTTATCACTGTTGATGAAGAAACAGGAATGGACGGAGCATTCGGCTTGCAGGCAAATTTCCTCAAAGGCGATATTTTGCTGAATTTGGACTCAGAAGAAGAAGGCGAATTTTGCGTTGGCTGCGCAGGCGGAATTGATACCACTATGACTTTTCAATATCAGCAAACTGAAATAGAGCAGGGCGATGTTGCAATGCGTTTGACACTCACAGGGCTTAAAGGCGGACATTCGGGAATTGATATTATTTTGCAGCGTGCCAATGCCAACAAACTGTTATTCAGATTATTGAAAGAAGCGGTTATAGAATATGACGCGCGGCTTGCCTGCTACGACGGCGGCAATATGCGCAACGCGATTCCGCGCGAGGCAACAGCAATTGTAACAATTCCAAGCGAAAATATTGACGATTTTGTTGATTTTGTGAAAGAAAAAGAAAAACAGTTTATCAAAGAATATGCAGGAGTTGAAGATAATCTGACTTTAGATATTACAAAATGCGATTTGCCCGAAGGTTTGCTGCCCGAAGAAATTCAGGACGACTTGATAAATGCAGTTACGGCTTGCCCTAACGGTGTTTTCCGTATGATTCCCGAAGTTGCGGGAGTTGTTGAAACTTCGAGCAACTTGGCAATTATCAAAACTGACGGTAAAAGCGTGGAACTCAATGCTTTGCTGCGCAGTTCAGTTGAAACTCGCAAAGAAGAACTTGCCGAAATGTTTGAGAGTCTTTTCTCGCTTGCAGGTGCAAAAGTTGAATTTTCGGGTGCGTACCCCGGCTGGAAACCGAATATGCAATCACCGATTTTGAAAACATTTTGCGATGTTTATGAACGCAAATTCGGCACAAAACCGCATGTTGTGATTATTCACGCAGGCTTGGAATGTGGAATTTTAGGTACAAACTATCCGAAAATGGATATGATTTCGTGCGGACCGACAATCAAACACCCACATTCGCCTGACGAAAAAGTAAATATTGCTGCGGTGCAAAAATTTTGGGAATTTTTCAAAGAAACGCTTGCAAATATTCCTAAAAAATAATTCCGCCTCCCCTACCCCTCCAAAAGAGGAGAACTTAAGAGGCTGTCTAAAAAGGATAAAAAATTTAAACGCAAGGTGCGCAAAATGTTGAATTTAAGAAATATAATTATTTGCGACCTTTGCGAAAAGTTTTTGTGTCTTTTGCGGTAAAAAAACTTTTAATACAGCCTCTTAGGGTGGGCGTAAAAAAAGATTTAATGAAAATTATAGTTTTTGAAAATATTTTTGATAAAATTCCGTTAAATACAGAACATATTTCGGTTTGGTTTCGCCCTGATTCAACGCTTTCAAAAGGCAATAAACCATTTTATATTCCTGAATTTTCTAATGATTTTTCGGCGCAAATCTTTTTGGCAGTAAAAATTAGCAAATTGGGGAAAAATATTGGAATAAATTTTGCTGACAGATATTACAGCGAATTTGCATTTGCAATTTGCCTGAAAGCAAATGATTTGGCAAAAACAGCGCAAGGTCAAAATTGGGCAATTTCATTTGACGGAGCAACGGCGATAAGCAATTTTTTTGAAATAAAAGATATTGATTTTCAGCAAATTGCAGTGGAATTTTATTATAATGACGAAATTTATATTACTAATAATTTTGAAAATTTTATTAATAAAATAAATCAAACGATTGTTTATGCGAGTAAATTTTGTACTTTAAAAATGGGCGATTTACTTTTGTTAAAATCAAATTTTGACACAAAAAATATTAAAATTGGCGACACAATGTCGATTTTTTTTAATAAAAATAAAATTTTGGAGCAAAAAATTAAATAATTGCATTTCAACAATTTATAAAATATAAATAAATGAAAAAGTTTTATATTCTTTCAGTATTATTGTTTGCGTTTGTTGCTTTGAAAGGGCAAAACGCATCTGCTTACGCTAATAATTCGGTGCTTGCAAGCGGAAAATTTGTTAAGATAAAAATCAGAGAATCAGGAATTTATAAACTGACTTACGATGATTTAAGGTCTATGAACATCACTCCCGAAAATGTTCGGATTTTTGGTTATGGCGGCGCGGTAATCGACCAAAATTTTGCCAACGCCTCGCCCGACGATTTGCCCGAAGTTGCAATTTGGAAAGGCGACAATTACATTCTTTTTTATGCACAGGGAATTGTAAAATGGACTTATGATGTTGCAAATAAGATATTTATACACGAAGGCAATCCATATTCTACCGACGGATATTATTTTGTAACTGCCGATGCTGGTGTGGGCAAAAAAATCACTCCCGCTACAGCCGAGCAGCCGACTGCAAACATACAGGAAATTATGGAATTTACAGATTTTCAGGTATATGAAAAAGATGAAATTTCGTTAATTGAAAGCGGCAAAGAATTTTACGGAGAAAAATTTGACAGTCAAACGCCATACAGTTTTACGTTCAATTTTCCAAATGCGGTGCAAAGTGCAAAAACAAAGGTGCGTGTTGCATACGCCACAAGTGCAAATGCGATTTCTTCGATGAAAATCTCACTCAACAATTCGGATACAACCATTACAACTTCAAAAATTGGCGGCGAACAGAAATTTTTTGAAACAACAAATATCCTTACTTTTTCATCTTCGCAGGCAAATTCTGTGGTGCAAATGACTTATTTAAAACAATCGAACTGGACGGCATATTTGAATTTTTTGGAACTCAATGTGCGCCGTTCGCTCAAAATGTCGGGCGCGCAAATGCGCTTTCAAAATTTTGATGCGCCAACTGCGGACTTCAAAAAATATAATATTTCCGATGCAAATAATAACATAATTATTTGGGATATAAACGATAACGCAAATATCAAGCAAATGCCTACTGTGCGTGCAGGGCAAACTTTGAGTTTTACAACTTCTGCCGAAAATAAATATTTTTTGGCGCTTGACCCTACTGCAAGTTTCCCAAAACCCGAAATTGTTGGAGCGGTTGCCAACCAAAATTTGCACGCTTTTACAGATGTTGATTTGACAATGATTGTCTATCCAAGTTTTTTGGCAGAGGCGAATGCCCTTGCGGACGTTCATCGCAAAAATGACGGAATAACAGTTGCAATTGTTACGCCTGAACAGGTTTATAACGAATTTTCGTCGGGCACTCCCGATGTTTCAGCATACAGAAAATTGATGCGTATGCAATATCAAAGAGATTTGGCAAACAACAAACCGAAATATTTATTGCTTTTCGGGCGCGGCTCTTTCGACAATCGCGGGTTGCTGCGCGAAACCGCAGGCACTAATCTGATTTTGACTTTTCAGGCAAAAAATTCAGGACATTTAGTATATTCCTATGTTACAGACGATTATGTAGGAATGATGGTTGATAATGCCTCTGAAGCTCAAATTCGCAATAATAATATTGCAATTGCAACAGGTCGTTTCCCTGTAACCACTCGCGAGCAGGCACAGGCTGTTGTAAATAAAACGATTGAATATATGAAAAACGGTCGGCGCACGATTTGGAAAAATCAACTTCTTTATCTTGCTGATGATGGTGAGGTAGCAGATTCTGGAAATCCATCTTATTATGCGCAGGGAAATGAAAGAAGTTCAAATGCAGTATTTAATAAACATCCTGAATATCAAATAAATAAAATATATATTGATGCTTTCAAACAGGTAACTTCTGCCAGCGGCGATTCTTATCCCGATGCCAAAGCAAAATTGCTTGGTATGATTAACAGCGGCATTTTCTTTTTCAATTATTTGGGGCACGCTGGCGCTAACGGACTCACAGGAGAGGGTGTTTTTCTTGCCGATGATATTAAAAAATTGACAAATAAAAATTATTTTCTATGCTTTGCCGGCACTTGCGATTTTATTCATTTCGACGTGCCGCGCATCTCGGCGGGCGAATTTTTGCTGACAAATCCTGTGGGCGGCGCAATAGGAGTTTTATCTGCTTCGCGCACGGTAAATGCCTCAACTAACGATGCTTTAAGCCTTGCTTTTAATAATATTTTATTTGATAAAAACAGTTCAGGAAATCACAACACAGTTGGCGAAGCGCTTATTTTGGCAAAAAATGCTGTTGGAGCAAGCGAATCAAAACTCTCGTATGTTTATCTGGGCGACCCCGCTTTGCTTTTAAATTTTCCTGATAAATATTCTATAAAAACCACAAAAATTAATGAAAACACGAACTTAATAGGAAACGACACTCTTAAAGCATTGTCAATCAATACAATAAAAGGAATGATTGTGGATAAAAACAATGTGAAAGTTGAAGATTTTAATGGAAATATTTTTGTTAATATTTATGATAAAATCCAAACAATTCACATGCTCATGAACGACCCGTATGCAAAGGGACATCCATACAGTTTCCCCGACCGCCCGAGTATGATTTATTCTGGCAAAACAACGGTGAAGAACGGTGAATTTGAAGTTACTTTTATGATGCCCAAAGATATTATGTATAATTTTGGCAAAGGGCGCATAAATTATTATGCCGAAATGGATTCAACAAACGAAGTGCATGGATATTTTGAGAATTTTATTATTGGCGGAAGTTCAAATATCCAAATTACCGATACCGAAGGTCCTGTTATTGAAAGTATGTATCTTAATTCTTCGGATTTTAAAAATGGAGGCAAGGTAAACGAAACGCCGTATTTTGTGGTGCGCGTTAGCGATGAATATGGAATTAACACTGTTGGCAACGGAATAGGACACGATGCCACGCTGATGCTCAACAACGACCCGCAGCAAATTTATATTCTAAATGAATATTTTACCGCCGATTTTGGAACTTACAAGTCAGGGACTTTTGCTTATTTGCTGCCAGAATTGCCCGACGGAAAACATACTTTGAAGTTTAAAGTTTGGGATTTGATTAATAATTCGGCGCAGGCAGATTTGAATTTTGAGGTTAAAAGAGGCTTGAAACCGCAAATTTTCGACCTTTACAATTATCCAAATCCTGCATCTGATTATACAATTTTCAGAATCACCACCGACCGACCTCAAGATGTTTTGCTGGCAAAGATTGAAATTTTCGACCTTGTAGGGCGTAAAATTTGGGAATTTGCACAAACCACAACAGATGATGTTCGTTGGGATATGCGCTCGTCTGACGGAATATATTTATCTTCGGGAATTTATATTTATCGCCTGACTTTGAGCACTTTAAATAGTGAAACATCTTATAAATCAAATAAATTAATTATCAAAAAACAATAAAAACGTTTTTTCTGCGTTTTGCAATTTATTGAATATGTTTTAAAACATTAAATTTTTTAAATAATAAAATAAAAAAATATAATATTATAATAATGAAAAAAATAATTTTTAGTTTAGTAATTGTATTAGTTTCAAGCAGTTATTTGTTTTCCCAAGGCAATCCTCAATGGACAGATATGGATTTACCTAATCCTGTTCTTACAGGCGTTCCCGCTTTGAGCATAACTCCCGATGCGCGTGGAGGCGGTATGGGTGATGTTGGCGCGGCTACGCGTCCAGACGAAAATTCGCAATACTGGAATCCTGCCAAATACGCTTTTATGGAAAGCGAAGCGGGTTTTTCGGTTTCATATACGCCATGGTTGCGCAAATTAGTTAATGACATCAATTTGGGTTATGTAGCGGGTTATTGGCGGTTTTCAGAACGAAATACTATCAGCGCGTCTTTGCGCTACTTCTCGCTTGGCGATTTGCAACTCACAGACGCTAATGGGCTTTTTCTTAACACTATTAAACCTTATGAAATGGCTATTGATGCGGCGTGGTCTCTGTTGCTTTCTGAAAAATTTTCTGGCGCAGTGGCTTTACGCTATATCCGTTCCGACCTTAATCAAGGCGTTAATGCGACATCGGGTAATGATATGCACGCAGGAAACGCTTTTGCTGCCGATATTGCATTTTTTTACAATACGCCGATTACTTTCGGTTCGGAAGACGGACGGTTGAGAGCAGGTTTGAATATTTCAAATATCGGCTCAAAAATTTCGTATCAGGAAGGAGTAAATTATTTTATTCCTACAAATTTGCGTCTGGGCGCGTCTTTGGATTATCCAATGGACGAGTACAACAAAATTTCAATCAGCGCAGATGTGAATAAATTGCTCGTACCGTCTGTTCCACGCCCATATACAATAAAAAATGAAGATGGAACAACAACAATAGTCAATCCTTCGGAGAACGGCTCATTGGATAATTATTACAATACTTCGTCTATCGCAGGAATTTTCAAATCGTTTTCTGATGAGCCTGCGGGTTTTAAAGGCGAATTGCGTGAAATTATGTGGAGTGCAGGTGTAGAATATGCTTACAACAATCAATTTTTTGTGCGTGCAGGATATTTCAACGAAAATAAATTGAAAGGTAATCGTAAATTTTTCACCGCAGGCTTGGGTTTTAAACTCAACGTATTTGCACTTGATGCGGGCTATGTAATTTCTGTTGCGCAGCAAAATCCACTCGACCAAACTTTGCGAATTTCGCTCTCATTTGATTTGAATGGAATTAAAAATTTATCGAATTAATTCGCCTCACCTACAATTTCTCTCCTTTGGAGAGGTAGAGGAGGCTGAATCTTAATAGTAAAAAAATGCTAAATATACGAATCGGTTTTGGTTACGATGTTCATCGGTTTGAATATGGACGGGAATTGTGGTTGGGCGGTGTAAAAATCGCCCACCGCTTTGGTTTATTGGGACATTCCGATGCAGATGTACTTATCCACGCGCTTTGCGATGCGCTTTTAGGCGCGGCAAATTTGCGCGACATCGGCTTTCATTTCCCCGATACTTCGGCGGAATTTAAAGGAATTGACAGTAAAATTCTTTTGAAAAAAACTTTTTTATTGATAAAAGAAAAAGGCTACGAGTTTGGCAATACCGACTGTACCATAGTTGCCGAGCAGCCCAAACTCAATCCGTATATACCTGAAATGCAAAAAATTCTTGCGGAAATAATTGAAACTGATACCGACAATATTTCAATCAAAGCGACTACTAACGAAAAAATGGGCTTTGCAGGGCGCGAAGAAGGTATTGCTGCCTATGCAACTGTGCTGATTTACAAGCCGCCGCTTACGGAAATTACCTGACCTGTGATATAATCGGCTTTGTCGGAAGCAAGAAAACCAACAAGTTCCGCAACTTCTTCCGGCTGCCCGAAACGTTGGGCAGGAACAAGTTTTTTCAATTCATCAACGGGCAAATCGCCTGTCATATCCGTATGAATAAATCCGGGAGCAACAGCATTAACCGTAACGCGCTTTTTCGCCGTTTCGAGCGCTAACGCCTTTGTAAGCCCAATTAAACCCGCTTTTGCTGCCGAATAATTGGTTTGCCCTGCCATTCCGTTGATGCCAGAAATGGAAACAATATTGATAATCCGCCCGAATTTTTTATTAAGCATAAATTTTACAAGGTTGCGCGTGATGTAAAACGCGCCGTCTAAATTTGTGGAAATCACATCTTCCCATTCGTTATCCGTCAACCAAAACATCAAATTATCGCGGCGAATGCCTGCATTATTTACCAAAATTTCAATATAACTGTCCGCATTTTGCTCCTGCCATTGCATTAGCGCAGCATTAATTTCATCAGGTTTTGCCACATCAAAAGGCATCAACGCACCGCTACCGCCATTGTTTTCAATCATTTCGAGCGTGCGCTGCGCCTCGCCAATATTTGATTTATAGTTAATCAAAACAAAATAATTCATTTGGGCTAATTTCAAACAAATTGACCTGCCGATACCTCGCGAGCCGCCTGTTACCAAAGCGTATTTTTTCATAAAAATATTATTTTTGTGATATTTGAATTTGACTGTTAAATTTCAATTTTTCGCAAAAATACAAAATATTATTCTACTTTTGAACATTTTCTCAAGGAGATTTATAAAAATTTTGTTTTTACATCATTGCAAACGCAGTAAAGTAATTCATAATGTTCATTTTCAATTTTATCAAAAAATTTACTTACTTTTGCAAAAATATCAAAAAATGGCAAAAAGACCTCTTATAGTTGGAATTACCGGTGGAATTGGCAGTGGAAAATCAACAGTTGCGCGTTATTTGCGTCATCAGGGTTACAAAGTTTACGATTCGGACATTGAGGCGAAAAAAATCCAGAACTCTAACGCCGATGTTCGCGCTGCGACAATTCAATTATTTGGAAATCAAGCATATACAGAAAATGAAATGAATCGCGCTTTTATTGCAAAATGCGTTTTTGAAGACAAAAATTTGCTGCAAAAACTTAATGAAATAGTTCACCCTGCTGTAAAAGACGATTTTTCAAAATGGATAAAAGAAAATTCAAACGAAAAAATTGTTTTTTTAGAATCGGCAATTTTATATGAAAGCGGCTTTAATTCATTAGTTGATAAGGTTTTATTAATTTCAGCAAGTAAAGAAACACGAATTCGCCGAGTTATCAGGCGCGATAGCGCAACACGTGAACAGGTTGTAAAACGCATTGAAAATCAGACAGATACAGAAGAATTAAAACAACGTGCCGACATCGTTCTTTATACGGACGATGATATTGCGATGAATGTTAAAATTTTTATTTTACTGAAAAAATTAAACAATGAATGTTTCCAAAACTCGTGAAAGTTGCGCAGGAATTAACTGTACAACCTTTGTTGAAGCAGGCAGCAGCACAGCCTCGCCTTTTAGAACCGAAATGGAAAAATCAGATGTTTTTAATTCAAACCGTCCTTCTGTGCAAAGCAGCACAGCAAAATTCTCAATCTCTTCATAATCAAGGAATTGAGTATTTGAAAATTCCATAAAACTTGTATTGAAATAATTACAATTTACAAGTGAAACAAATTCATTTCTTTTATTTTGATATTCTATTTTGAAATTTTGTGCGTTTTTATAATTAATCACATCAATTGCCTGCTCTTTGTGCAGTTCGCGCTCGCGTCCGTTAGCATCTTTGCGCTGATAATCATAAACGCGGTAAGTAATATCGCTACTTTGCTGAATTTCAGCAAGTAATATGCCTTTTCCTATTGCATGAATTGTTCCCGCAGGAATAAAAAACACATCACCAGCGCAAACTTTTACGTGCTGTAAAAGAGTTTCGAGCGTTCCGTTGGCAAGAGCAGCAGAATATTTTTCAGGTTTAATTTCATTGGCAAAACCAAGAATAAGTTCGCTATCTTCTTCTGCATCAATAATATACCACATTTCCGTTTTACCAAACGATGCGTGCCGATTCCAAGCAGTCAGGTCATCGGGATGAACTTGAATTGAGAGTTTGTCGCCTGCATCTATGAGTTTGAAAAGCAGCGGAAAATTTCGTCCGAATTTTTCGTAAATTGACTTTCCTAAAAGCGTATCTCGGTAAGTATCAATAAGTTGTCTGATATTTTTACCGCGTAAATTTCCGTTCAAAACAACCGATTCTTCGCCTGCGTAGCCCGACAAAACCCAACTTTCGCCAATATTTTCGGCATTTTTAAGGTTGTAAATTTCGCTTAGTTTTTCCCCGCCCCAAATTTTTTCTTTCAAAATTGGATAAAATTTAAGAGGATATAAAGATTCTTGCATAACTTATTCAAACTTTTGGCTGCAAATGTACATGAAATTTTTGAATTACATACAGACGAATAAAATTCAACTCAAAAATTTTATAGGGAAAACGCGAAAAAAAATTAAGAGTCGGTTTAAATTATTAAATTCCGAAATTAATTTTAGTTCGTTTTATTGACAATTGAAAAATAAATATTAATTTTGCCGCATTAATATTATTTATAGAAAAATTTTTATAACTAATTAAAAATGACGCAAAAAAGAAATTCACTTTTAAAAATAATATTACTTTTTTCGTTTTTTAGTTTCGTTTTGCAATTAAACGGGCAAGAAACAAAAAAAATTGTAATTCTTCATACTAATGACACTCACAGTCAGGTTATCCAAACCGAATCCAATGCCAAAGAGCCGAATTTGGGCGGTTATGCACGGCGAATGGGCGTAATTGATTCTATCCGCAAAGCGGAACAAAATGTTTTATTGCTCGATGCGGGCGATTTTTTTCAGGGAACTCCGTATTTTAATTTTTTTGGCGGACGGGTAGAAATTGACGCAATGAATCGAATGAAATATGACGCTGCAACGCTCGGAAACCACGAATTTGACAACGGATTGGATTCTTTGGCAATGCTTTTGCAAACAGCGGCTTTTCCTATTGTTGATGCAAATTATGATGTGAGCGCAACTATTTTGAAAGATTTGGTTAAACCGTATATCATTTTGGAGCGTTTTGGGCTGCGAATCGGCATTTTTGGTTTGTCGCCCGACCCAAACAGTTTGATTGCTGAAAAAAATTATAAGGGAATAATTTTTAAAGACCCGATAAAAACTGCTGTGGAAACTTCTAACTTGCTGAAAACCAAAGAAAAATGTGATTTAATAATTTGCCTTTCGCATATCGGTTCGGTGGATACAGCGCAATATTTTTTTAATGATTTTAACATTGCCCGCGCTTCAAAAAATATTGACGTGATTATCGGCGGACATTCGCATACAATGATTGCAGATAATACAACGGTGTTGAACAAGCGTAAAAAGCCTGTTGTATTATCGCAAATGGGCAAAAGCGGACTTTATTTGGGTAAAATTGAAATAGAACTTGTAAAATAATTATGATGATTCGTTTGTTTGATTATTTGTTTTTTGAAAATAAATAATCGAATAATCGGCAAAAACAAAAAAAAATATGCTTTTTGAAAAATTTTTACGGAAATTTTATAAACGTTTTTGGGAAAACCGAATGTTTGACAAAAATGTTATATTATTTATTGACAGCATTATAACAATTATTGCAGCGACAGCGGGTTGTTTGCTTACCCTGCAAATTTATAAAAACATCAGCACTATTACGCACTATCCTACTTTTTGGAAATTTTGCTTGATAACTTTTGTTTTCAACTTTGTATTTTTCCTTTTGTTCAAAACTTATAAAGGTATTATTCGCTATTCGACCATTCGCGAGTTTGGTCGCGTGCTTACAGCACTTGTTTTGGCGTATGTTTGCGTTTTTGTGTCGCTGTTTTTGTGGGTTGAGCCATCGGGGACGCTGTCGATGGTTTATTCATGTTTGACTTTACTTTGCTCATTAACAGGGCTTTATGGTTTCAGAATTATTTCTGTTTATCTGTTTCAACGACTTACAAAACATTATGGTGAGAATCCGACAATTCCTGTGCTGATTTGGGGGTTGAATGAGGAAAATATTGCTTTGGCGCAACTTCTGAACGCAGGACACAACAAATATTCTGTTATAGGATTTTTGACCTGCGAATTGAAACCAAAATTGAAAAATATTGCAGATTTACCTGTTTTTGAAATTAATAATCCACAGGAAATCAAAACATTAGCATTTGATAACTTATTATTTACAAATGAAAATGAACTTAAAAAAGCCTCTGATTATGTAGAAAAACTTTTGAGTTTGGAACGCCGCGTTTATATTGCGCAGGAATTGAATATCAACAATGTTTCTCAACTTGCAGGAATTGGGCATAATATTCGTTCTGTTCAGATTGAAAATTTGCTCGGACGACCTGAAATTCAGATAAATATGAATTCTATTGGCGAACAGATTCATAAAAAAACAATTCTTGTAACAGGTGCAGCGGGGTCAATTGGAAGAGAACTTGTTAATCAGATTGCACGTTTCGCACCACGTTTTGTTATTTGCCTTGACATTGCCGAAACGCCGCTCAACGACCTTGATATTGAGTTGAGAAAAAAATTCCCTGCGTTAAATTTTGAAGTTATAATTGGAAATATTTACGACAGTAAAAAAATGGAATTTATTTTTCAATTATTTCACCCGAAAATTATTTATCATTGCGCTGCATACAAACACGTTCCGTTAATGGAGCGTTTCCCAAACGAAGCAACAACTACCAATATTTTCGGCACAAAATTATTGGTCGATTTGGCGATAAAATACAGTGTGGAAATGTTTGTAATGATTTCTACCGACAAGGCTGTCAATCCAACAAGTATTATGGGCGCAACCAAACGCATTGCCGAAATTTACGTTCAAAGCGCCGCCTGCGACTCTGCAAAAAATATTTCAAACACAAAATTTATTACCACACGCTTTGGAAATGTTCTTGGCAGCAACGGCTCGGTAATTCCGCTTTTCAAACGGCAAATTGAATACGGCGGTCCTGTAACAGTTACTCACCCTGAAATTACACGCTTTTTTATGACAATTCCCGAAGCATGCCGTCTTGTTTTGGAAGCCTCTGTGATTGGAAAATCAGGTTATATTTACGTTTTCGATATGGGCGAGCCTATAAAAATCGCCGATTTGGCGAAAAAAATGATTGAACTTTCGGGTTTTGTTCCCGAAAAAGATATTAAAATTGAATTTACAGGACTACGTCCGGGCGAAAAACTGTACGAAGAACTGCTAAATGACTCGGAAATTACTGAAGAAACGCCGCACAAAAAAATTAAAATGGCAAAAGTTAGGCAGTATTGTTTTGCTGATATTTTATCACAAATTGATGAAATAATTGAACTTGCAAAAAATAATGCTGACAGGCAACTTGTTCAAACAATGAAAAATCTTGTACCCGAATTTATTAGCAAAAATTCGGATTTTGAATTATTGGATAAAGATAATTAATGCAGGATAAGAAATTATATAAAATAGGTATTGATGTTGGCTCTACTACGCTGAAAATCATTGTATTAGACAAAGAAAACAAAGCCGTTTTCCGTTCATACAAACGGCATAAAGCCGATATTAGTGGGGTTTTTGCTTTCGAACTTGATGAGATTAATCGTCTTTTACCCGATTCTCAATTTACACTTATGATAACAGGCTCGGCAGGAATGGGTATTGCTGAACGCCTGCGAATTCCTTTTACACAAGAAGTTGTGGCATCTATTGAGGTTATAAAAAATATTTATCCTGCCGCTCATACCTTGGTTGATTTGGGCGGCGAAGATGCGAAAATTGTATTTTTTGAAGATGAAAAGCAGCCGGATATTCGTATGAATGGTTCGTGCGCAGGCGGAACAGGCGCATTTATCGACCAAATGGCTGATTTGATGCATATAACAATCAGTGATTTGAACGAACAGGCATTGAAATATGTAAAAATTTATCCTGTTGCCTCGCGTTGCGGAGTTTTTGCCAAAACTGACGTGCAAAACCTGATTTCCCGCAATATTCCTTTGCCAGATATTGCAATGTCAATTTTACAAACTGTTGCTTTGCAAGCAGTTACAACTCTTATGCGCGGTCATCAGGCAAAGCCGCAAGTGCTTTGCATCGGCGGACCTTTAACCTTTATTCCTGCTTTGCGCAAAGCCTTTGGTTATGTACTGCAAATACCTGAAAATGAACTAATTCTACCTGAAAACAGCGAATATTTTCCTGCGTGGGGCTGTGCACTTTTGGCAGATAAAGCAATTTATTGAAAGAGAAATTTTACAAAAAAATCATAGAGAGAAGGAAATTTCTAAAAATCCTGTTAAGTCATTGCAAACTGCGAGGAACAAAACAAGAAGCAATCCAGAGTATTGATTTTCAATGGATTGCTTCACTACGTTCGCAATGACATCTTTAGAAGTTCCCAATATATTCTTTGCTACCTTTGCGAAAAATCTTTGCGCCTTTGCAGTAAAAAACTTTTTGAGACAATCTCTTAACAACTATCTATTTATGAAAACATCCAAATTGCTAACCCAATATTGGTTTATATTTTGGAACTAAGGCTTTCATCACTAACCAGCCAATCAGATAGGCAACAGCGCAAATGCAAAAAATAATAAAATATCCTGCTGCAATGCCTTTAAATCCCAAAAACGACATATTTGTTTGTTCTGCAAAATCGAACAGTTTCCCCGAGCCTTTGTTAATTATCATTCCGCTAACTCCGCCAGCCATACCGCCTATGCCTGTAACGGTAGCAATCGCCGATTTTGGAAACATATCACTCACGGTGGAAAAAATATTTGCCGACCACGATTGATGCGCCGCGCCTGCAATGCCGATAACCACAATTGGAATCCAGTAAGAAATATGTCCCAGTGGCTGCGCCAGCATTGCCAAAAGCGGAAAAAACGCAAAAATCAACATTGCCCGCATACGTCCATCGTAGGGATTCATTTTTTTCTTTTCTACAAAATATGTTGGCAAATATCCGCCAACGAGCGAAAGCATAGTAATTCCATACAAAACAAAAATTGCAATTTGCGCTTTCGGGTCAGACGAGGGCATATTATACACTGAACTCAAATAAGCCGGAGTCCAAAAAAGATAAAACCACCATACGCCATCGGTCATAAATTTGCCGAAAGCAAAAGCCCAGGTTTGACGGTATTTAAAACAGTCGAAAAAAGATAATTTTTTAGTCAAAATTTCTTTTGATTTTTCTTTTTCTTCATTTATAATATTATCGTCAATATGAATATAAGCCAATTCTTTACTATTTACACGCGGATTTTTCTCAGGTTTTTTATAAACAAAAACCCAAAAACCCATCCACACAAAACCCAAAACTCCGATAAGCAGAAACGACATTTCCCAACCATAATATTTTGCAATTACAGGAATTGACAGCGGCGCAAGCAACGCCCCGATTTGCGCTCCTGAATTGAAAATGCTTGTGGCAAAGGCGCGGTCTTTTTTGGGAAAATATTCGGCTGTGGCTTTAATTGCCGCAGGGAAGTTGCCCGATTCTCCCAAAGCAAGCACCGCACGGGCAAAAACAAAAAGTATAACGCTCACATTGATAATTGTCCCTGCGTTGCCCACTGCCGCGATAGCCTCTTTTGCGCCTTCAAAACCAACAAACCATTTTCCTGCAATTATGCCCGACGTGGCAATTCCACAAAATGCGTGCAACGCCGCTCCTGCCGACCAAACGCCGATAGCCCACAAAAATCCTTTTTTCGTATCCATCCAATCTACAAATCGCCCTGCAAAAAGCATACATACAGCATAAAATCCTGTAAAATACATCGTTATGTTGCCGTAATGCGTATTTGTCCAATGAAATTCTGGTGCAATAAAATCTTTCCACGTAAGCGAAAGTACTTGTCTGTCCAAATAATTTACCATTGTAGCAAAAAACAGCATCGCGCATATAGCCCAGCGATAATTTGTCATTTGTCTTGTTTCTGTCATATAAATTTAATATTTTGAAATAAAAATAATTATAATTTGAAATTATGAAATTTGCGACTAATTTCTTACTTCTTCTACAATCGCTAATGCATTGTGGCAAAGTTCAGTGATTTTTGTCCATTCTTTTTTTTCTAAAATTTCTTTTGGAAAAAGATTTGAGCCCATTCCTACGCAAGTTACGCCTGCGTTAAACCACGCTTTGAGATTTGCCTCTTCTGGTTTTACTCCGCCTGTAACCATAATCATACTCCAAGGCATCGGGGCTGTGAGCCCTTGTACAAAATTTGCGCCGAGAACATCGCCCGGAAACACTTTGCACAAATCGCAGCCCGCTTCCTGCGCATTGCCGATTTCGGTTATCGAGCCGCAGCCGGGCGTATAAGGCACACAGCGACGATTACAAACTTTCGCTACTTCGGCATTAAAAAGCGGACTGACAACAAAATTTGCGCCCAACTGAATGAACAGTGCAGCAGTAGGCGCATCAACTACCGTACCAACGCCAAGAATCATTTTTGGGCATTCTTTTGCCGTCCATTTCGACAATTCGCCGAAAACTTCGTGCGCAAACTCACCGCGATTTGTAAATTCAAATGCGCGAATACCGCCATCGTAGCACGCTTTGACAACGTTTTTTGCTGTTTCCAAATCTTTATGATAAAACACAGGAACTATGCCTGTGTTCTGCATTGTTTGCAGAACTTGAATTTTATTAAATCTCATATTTTTTTAATTTTAAAAATTATACAACACTTACTGCTTACCTTTTTTTAAATTTATTTTATGACCCGCTAAATATTTTTCAACATTAGGATAAACTTTATCTCCATAATCATCAAGCATACAACTATCTTGAAGCATTGGATTACCGTTTTCATCAACAAGTTTATATTCCTCGCCAATTTGCTGAAAATCAAAATTATAATACTTTGTTGCAGTTTCATATCCGATTCCGTTTGTGCAATGAAAAGTGTTAAATCGTTTTTCATAAGCAAAGGTTTGTTCGTTTTGGTCGAAATAGTGAATATAAGCAAGATAAAAATCGCCGCTGCGGCAATACGGAAGTTCGGCAATGAAAATAATTTTGTTTGAATTGCTGTTCTTTTGTAAAATAATAAATTGGGTATAATAATCATAAAAATCGTCCAAAGACATACGAATGCTGTCTGTTCTAAACGGCAAACTGTTTTCTGTTGCTTGTGTAAAATGTAAAACATTTCCTATACAAATGCTGTTGTAATATATAAACAAAGAGTCAATTTCCAATTTTTGCCCTTTTAATCTTTCCAAAACATCAGGTTCGGGAACAACAAGCGAATTTGTTTTCATTCCTGAAAAATTACAGGCAAAAAATAAAGACAAAATAAATATTATAAGAAAGAAATTTTTAGAATACATAATATTAATATTTTTAATATTTTAGCGCAAAGATAACACTTTTTGTTAAAAAAATACTTTGTTGTAAATATGTTTTTGGTTTTGCCTTTTTATTTTGTTTGTTTTTTTGTAAAATTATTCATAATTTTGCACCGAATATAATTATTTAACATTAAAACAAAAAAAATATGTTCAAAAATCACCCCAAGGGATTACTCCCTGCAGCCCTCGCAAATATGGGCGAACGTTTCGGCTACTATATTATGAATGCAGTATTGCTCTTGTTTTTAATATCCAAATTCGGATTATCAAAAGAAATAGGAACTGTAATTTATTCATGCTTTTACGCTGGTATTTATGTGTTGAGTTTAGTCGGCGGTATCATTGCCGACAGACGAAAAAATTACAAAGGTACAATCCAAACAGGATTGATGGTTATGGCAACAGGTTATATTTTGCTATCAATTCCTATTTTGGCAACTCCAAGTAATCATGTCTGGTTGTTAGCCTTTACGTGTGTGGCTTTGTTTTTCATAGCATTCGGCAACGGCTTGTTTAAAGGAAATTTGCAGGCAATAGTCGGTCAAATGTACGATAATCTTGAAAAAGATGCTGCCTTAAAAGGCGAAGAAGCCTTAAAAGATGCGAAAGCAAAAAGGGACCCCGGTTTCCAAATTTTTTATGTATTTATCAATGTAGGCGGATTAATCGCTCCATTTGTTGCTCCTTTGTTAAGAAGTTGGTGGTTAGGAACAAAGGGATTATTGTATAATGCTACATTGCCCGACCTTTGTCATAAATTTTTAAAATTCGGAGACAGTATGGTTGGTGCAAACGCTACTACAGAACAATTTGCAGCTGCGCCAAAATTATATACAAATTTAATGGAACTGACAGAAAAAGTTTCAGGTCACGTTGTTAGTGGAACAGAGCAATTAACGTCTTTTTGTACAAACTATTTAGATGTGTTTAATACAGGAGTTCACTATTCTTTTATTGCATCTGTGGCTGCAATGTTGATTTCTTTAATTATTTTTCTTTCTTTTAAAAAAATCTTTCCAGACCCAATTAAAGTTAAAAAGAATGTCGAAAATTATACACAGGAAGAAACAATGCAAATGGCACAGGAAATTAAACAAAGAATATTTGCGTTGTTTGCCGTTCTTGGTATTGTTGTATTTTTCTGGTTTTCGTTCCACCAAAATGGAGCATCATTATCGTTATTTGCAAAGGAATTTGTAATAACAAGCAAAATTCCTCCTGAAATATGGCAGGCAATAAATCCATTCTTTGTAATTACATTAACTCCTGTTATTATATGGTTTTTTGCAAGAATGAAAAACAAAGGAAAAGAACCTTCGACACCGAGAAAAATTGCAATCGGCATGGGAATTGCTGGTTTAGCATTTTTATTTATGGTTATTATTTCCAAAATAAATGGGTATCCGTCTGCAACTGAATTTAACGATATGGACGTAGCCGTAAGTGAAGGTTTAAAAACAGGACCTTGGGTGCTTATTGTGCTGTATTTCTTCTTAACTGTTGCAGAATTGTTTATTTCTCCATTGGGATTGTCTTTTGTTTCAAAAGTTGCTCCTAAACACATGTTGGGTCTTTGTCAAGGATTATGGCTTGCTGCAACAGCGGTAGGAAACGGCTTATTGTGGGTAGGACCCTTACTGTACAATAAATATCCTATTTGGATATGCTGGACAGTTTTTGTAGTCTTATGTGCAATATCTATGATTGTAATGCTCAGTATGGTAAAATGGCTTGAAAGAGTTGCAAAATAAAAGATAAATAGACCAAAAACAAATACAGGTTGGTGAGATTCGCCAACCTGTATTTTTATATTTTATGATTTTAAATAAGGAAAAAACGGTTATTTTATTTAAGAATCTGTAAATTTTCGCGCTAAAAATATTCCTGCTAAAATTAAAGCCGCGCCCACAAGGGCAACAGGCGTAATAATTTCGCCCAAAACAATTGCCGCGCTTATCAGCGTGATTAGCGGATTGAAATAGATATAATTTGTAGGCACAATAGAGCCGAGATGTTTTAGCGTTATGTTCCACAGGACAAAGCACAGTAACGATGCCACCA
>JGI20171J14444_1000206_pt1 | contig 20375 bp, 15 predicted proteins | sample TergutNc150P4_FD_14444 | JGI IMG/M metagenome (IMG submission 14444) | reverse complement strand
AAATAATAAGCCTCAACAAAAACTCCTTACATTTTTTGTGAAAGAAAGAGATTGTAGGCTAAATCTTGGAATTTTGAAATATTTAAATATATTAATGATGGAAACAACTCCCGAAACTACCAAAAAATCTCTTAATTTTATTGAGGAATTTGTTGAAAATGATTTACGCAACGGACGTAATGATGGTAGAATTCAAACGCGTTTTCCGCCTGAACCGAATGGATATTTGCATATCGGGCACGCAAAGGCGATTTGCCTTGATTTTGGCATCGCACGCAATTATGGCGGAACGTGTAATTTGCGTTTTGACGACACAAATCCCGTGCGCGAAGATGTTGAATATGTAGATTCTATTCAGGAAGATATTCAATGGCTTGGCTATCGGTGGGAAAATATTTTTTATGCGTCTGATTATTTTCAGCAACTTTGGGATTTGGCTGTCGTTTTTATCAAAAAAGGTTTGGCGTATGTTGATGAACAGTCAGCGGAAGAAATTGCGCGGCAAAAAGGCACGCCTACCGTTGCAGGAACGGAAAGTCCGTTTCGCAACCGCCCGATTGACGAAAATTTAACTCTGTTCCAAAAAATGTCCGATGGACAAATTGCTGACGGACAAATGGTTTTAAGGGCAAAAATTGATATGGCTTCATCGAATATGCACTTTCGCGACCCAATAATGTATCGAATAATCACCACACACCCGCACCACCGCACAGGCGACAAATGGAAAGTGTATCCGATGTACGATTTTGCACACGGACAAAGCGATTATTTTGAAGGAGTTACACACTCGCTTTGCACGCTCGAATTTGAAGTTCACCGCCCGCTTTACGATTGGTTTATCGACCAATTTAAAGACAGCGATTATCGCCCGCAGCAACGTGAATTTAATCGCCTGAATCTTACTTACACGGTTATGAGCAAGCGAAAATTGCTGCAACTTGTGCAGGAAAATCTCGTCAGCGGCTGGGATGACCCTCGAATGCCCACGCTTTGTGGGTTGCGCAGACGCGGATATTCGCCCGAAGCAATTCATAATTTTATAGATAAAATCGGTTATACCAAATTTGACGGACTCAATGACATTGGTCTGCTCGAATTTTCGGCTCGTGAAACGCTGAACAAAACGGCAAAGCGTGTTTCGGCGGTTTTAGATCCAATAAAATTGATAATTACAAATTATCCTGAAAATAAAACCGAATATTTAGAAACCGAAAACAATCCCGAAGACCAGCAGGCAGGGACGCGGCAAATTGCGTTTTCGCGCGAACTTTATATAGAACGCGCTGATTTTATGGAAGATGCGCCAAAAAATTATTTCCGCTTAAAACCTGATGGCGAAGTGCGTTTGAAAAGCGCGTATATTATTAAATGTACGGGGTTCAAAAAAGACGAAAACGGCGATGTTGTGGAAGTTTATGCAGAATATTTACCGGAAACCAAAAGCGGAATGCCCGAATCGAACCGCAAAGTTAAAGGCACGATTCATTGGGTTGATGTGAAAAGTAGTTTGCCTGCCGAAGTGCGTTTGTACGACCGACTTTTCACCGTTGAAAATCCTTCGGCAGACGAGCGCGATTTCCGTGAGTTGCTCAATCCCGATTCTTTGAAAATTGTAAAAAATGCGCGTGTGGAAATGTCGCTAAAAGATGCGAAACCGCTTGATTATTTGCAATTTCAGCGCACAGGATATTTTAATGTCGATTATAATTCCACGCCTGAAAATTTGATTTTCAACCGCACTGTTTCACTCAAAGACAGTTGGGCAAAAGAAAATAAATAGTTGTTAAAAGTCCATAAATAAATTTATAATACAAACATGCTCGAATGAGGCAAATCCTTGTTCGAGCACGTTTGTTTTTGTATTTCATTACTTTTTCAAATATTCATTAATATTTTCCATATACTATTATAAGTTCAAAAAGTTTAAAAAAAAATAGCGCCTCAAAAAAATTAACCAAAAAAAATTGGAGTTATCCAAAATCAAAAATAATCTGTAATTTTGCAGTCTGAATTTTTGTAACAATTATTGTTTTATGAAAAAATATTTTAAGATATTGATTATTATATTAAGTTCACATTCAACGCTTTACGCTCAAAATTCACCTGCGCGATTTTATTTTTTACAGTTAAAAGATAAAAATAATACTGAATTTTCGCTGGCTTCTCCTGCTCAATTTTTGTCAGGCAAGGCTTTGGCACGGCGTGTGGAAATGAATATTCCTGTTGATAGCACAGATTTGCCTGTCAATTCATTGTATATCAATCAAATATCTTCAACAGGTGCGGAGGTTTTTGCTGTAACTAAATGGCAAAACGGAGTTACTGTACGCCTTAGCGACACGGCAAGCGTTTTGCCTATGTTGCGAAATTTGAATTTTATTTCACACATAGAATACACAGGACTTGATGTAATTGGCTCAAATGCTTTAATTTCAAATAAATATAGCCGAATGTTGAGNGCAGAAACATACGATGCTGACTATGGAGGCGGTTTGANNCCGCTTGAGCAATTGAACGGCAAACCGCTGCACGACAGAGGTTTTCGTGGCGCGGGAATAACTATTGCAGTAATTGACGGCGGATTTACCAATGTTGATGCGCACATTGCTTTCGACAGTTTGCGTCTTGGTGGACGATTGCTTGGAACGCGCGATTTTGCCTGCCTAACAAACACTGTTTTTGCCCGCAGCACACACGGAGCGCAGGTGCTTTCTTTAATGGCATCAAATGTACCTGATTCGCTTATTGGAACTGCGCCAGATGCGAATTATTGGCTGCTTACAAGCGAAAGAATTCAGGGAGAATATCCTGTTGAGGTGGATTTATGGATTTCGGCAGCGGAATTTGCCGATAGCGTTGGTGCAGATATTATCACAACTTCGTTGGGTTATACCGTTTTTAACGACAGCGTGTTGAATTACGCTTATTCCGATTTGAATGGACAGACAATTCGCGCCAGCCGCGCTGCATGCCAAGCCGCTGAAAAGGGAATTGTTGTTTTTAATGCAGCCGGCAACGAAGGAAAAAGCGTGTGGCATTATATCGGCATACCTGCCGACGCGCAGAAAATTATTACCGTTGGCGCAGTAAATTCTGACGGCGTGCCTGCCGATTTTTCATCTTTTGGACCAACAGCAGACGGACGTGTGAAACCAGAATTGTGTGCAATGGGCTACAATGTGGCAGTTGCAAATTGCTTTACAACCGATAAATTTACGCGCGGTTCGGGGACTTCGTTTGCAACGCCTGTTTTGGCAGGAATGACTGCCTGTTTACTGCAGGCGCTCAAAGCAAACAACATCGCATATTTGCCTGAAAATGTGAAAAATACGCTAATAGAATCGGCATCGGATTTTCTGCAAAGCGCATCGCAAACAGGTTATGGAATTCCAAATTTTGAAACCGCTTATTCTTCTTTTATTTCTGCAAAAAACGTTGAAACTCAACAAAATGATAATTTTACAATCAGAAATTCAGAAAACAACATTTTAATAAAATTTGAAAACGCAAATACAAAAAAAAATATTTGCGTTTTAAATATTGCTGGACAGGTTTTACAAACAGTCAGCACTTCCAAAAATGAGATTTCATTTAACAAAACCCTTTTCCCTCAAGGAATTTTACTTTTGAAAATTGAAAACGAACTGTTTTCTGCAATTAAAAAAGTAATGAATTAAGACACTCACTTATTTTTTATGTGTTTTATAATATTTTCCATAATTGTGTGAGTCCGCATCTGTACCGCCATTGAGCAGCAAAGCCATATTGTTGAGTTTTTTGTTTTCGTAAAGTTCTCGAATATTGCCCAGCATATCTTTTGGCGTACATTTGCTGCGTACGACATAAACCGTTATATCAATATTTTTATTAAGAATAAATGTATCGGAAACAATTTCTACCGGCGCAGAATCCACAATTATATAATCATATTGTTGCTTCAACTTTTCAAAAAGTTCGGTTGTACGCTCGCTCATCAGCAATTCGGCAGGATTTGGAGGTACAGTTCCGCAAGGAATTACATGAAGTTCTGGTGTGGCTTTCGGGCAATATGTAATGTCATCAAGTTTGCAGGTTTCATCTGAAAGGAAAGTTGAAATCCCCACAACTTTTTGCCCTATTTCTAGATATTCATTGAGTTTTGGGTTGCGGATATCCATTCCCAGCAAAATGGTTTTTTTCTTTGTCAGCGCAAGCGACATTGCCAGATTTATTGCGCAGAATGATTTTCCTTCACCGCTTATGCTCGAAGTAACCAATATCACATTTGGAGTTGGCTTGCCCATAAAAATAAATTGCAAATTTGTCCGCACAAGGCGGAACTGTTCTGCAATAGGTGAAATTACGTTTGCACAAACAACAACATTTTCCGTTTTCTCAGTATTGGCAATAGTTCCCAAAAGCGGAATATCCAATGCTTTTTTCAATTCGTCCTTGCCTGTAAGTTTGTTGTTAAGAAGATTTTGAATATAAAGAATTAAAATTGGGATTAAGGCACCAATTATCAACGCTACAAACAAAATTACAATTCTTCTTGGTGCAATAGGCACAGCCGAAGGCGCAGCTTTGTCAAGCGTTTTTGCCGAAGGCGTTGTGCTTGCCAACGACAGCACCATCTCTTCCTGCTTTTCAAGCAAAAACATATAAAGCGTTTCTTTTATTCTTTGCTGACGTTCTATTTCGCGGTATTGACGCTCTTGAGTAGGCACATTTTTAATTTTCGATTTGAATAAATTATCTTTTGAAATAACATCGTTGAGTGAAATCTCAACTCCTTTTTTTGTACTTGCAATAGAAGCCAAAATATTGTTTTTCAGCGCTTGAAGTTCCTGATTTTTAGAAATGACTGCAGGATTGTTTTCGTTTGTTGAGCGGACAAGTTTCATTCTTTCCAAAGCGATGTCGTTATAATTTTTTATCATCAAATTCAATGTGGCATCGTTGATTCCTGTGCCTGCAGGAATTAATGCATCATGAGTATTTGATTGAAAATCGCTGTTATTGTTAATGTTTGTCTGTTTGGGCTTTTGAGGGTCGATAACAATGCCTGTCGGCAAAAGCGAATACTGATTTGATTCATCTTTTACAAAATCTTCCATATAATTTACCATACTCAACTGCGATTGCAATGCCACTCGCGACCGTTCATAATCGCTGCCGAGTTGCAGATACAGTCTTGCATCTGTCGATAAATCGGTCAATTCGTTGGCACGTTTGTATTGCTCCTGATAATGTTCAACGTTGAAAAGGTCGTTTTCAATAAGTTTGATGCGTCCGTCAATAAAATTTTTAGTATTTAAAGCAATTAAATTTTTATCTGCAATTGCATCGGCATTATAAAGGGCAACAAGAGTATTGAGTTCATCAACTCCTTTTTCCTTGCATGCAGATTCTTGACTTATTTTTATTGCATTTGAACGTTTGTTGGTTTGCATCACAACAATTTTTTTATTCAAAGCATCAACAAGTTCATTTGTTTTATTGGCAATAATACGGTATTTTGCATTTTTATCAAAAGTATTTCCTGTAAGAACCAAATGAAAATCGCCTGCAAAAGTTTGAAAAGTGTCGCTAATATTTTCAATGGTAACTGTTTGTTTGTTTTGAGGCGAAGCAATTTCTATTTTAAATTTTCCATCGCTCTTTTTGATATTAAAAACAATTTTTCCTTCAATATTTTTGTTGAAATCAGGCGTTGAAGACATTAAAATAAAAGGCGTTGTATGATAAAGTTCTGTCCATTGCCAACTTTGCCGCACATAATATTCGTTTTGAATTCCCAGCGAATCAATCATTGTGGCAGTCATTGTTTTTGATGTGAGAATTTCAATTTCGTCAAGCACTTCTTTTGACGCGCTGTTGAAACCAATTGCCTGCAACATTGCCACTTCGTCAATTGACCCGTTGAATTTATCGTTTTGACGAAGCAAAATTCCTGTTTCTATTTTATAAACATAAGGAGTGGATTTGACGTACAGAATAGCAATAATTGCACACACAAACATTGATATTACAAACCAATACCAATGTTTGAGAATAACATTAAAAATTTCGCGCAGGTCAAAAACAGGAATTTGCTTTGCTGTATTTGTTTTTTTTATATTATTATTTGTTTCCATTAAAATAAATTAATTTTTAGTTCTTTTTAGTTACTAAAACAATTGTTGTTACCGCAGCGGCGAGTGCGGCAACAGTACTCATTGATTGAAGATAAAGCCCGATATTTTGAGAGGCAATGGTTTTATTGCTGTTCGATTCGATGTAAATCACGTCATTTTGCTGCAAATAATAATATGGCGAGCGAAACAGTTCATTGTCGTTCATATTTATTCTGGCAAATTCGAGTTTTCCGTTGTTTTCTCTGATTATCAGCAGATTATTTCGCATTGCATAAATTGTCATATCGCCAGCCAACGCCAAAGCATCGAGTACGGAAACGCGCTCATTATCAATAATATATTGACCCGGATGTGCTACTTCGCCCAAAACATTTATCCTGAAATTCTGAAAACGCAAAGTTACCGTTGCATCTTTGAGATAAGGTTTAAGTTTTTCCTGAATCATAGCAATTGCCTGCTCGCGGCTTTTATTGAGCAAATTTATTTTCCCCAAAATCGGCATAGTTATATTTCCCTCATCATCAACTAAATACGCCTGCATAGTTTGCGCATTATAAATCTGATTGCTGCCGGGCGCCATATAACTGACATAAGGCAAATTAAACGGCAGTGCAGCCTCAGGCTCAAGCGCAGAAACAGTTATTCCAAGCATATCGCCTTTGCAAATTGTAGCGATTGGAACAGAATGAAAGACTTTGTTAATTGCAGGAGCATCATCAACTTTCAAATTATTAAAATATGTAACTCCCTTTTGCGAAGTACAGTTAGAAAAAACCCCAATTATTACTGTTAATAAAAAAAATGTATTGATTTTTTTCATTTATTAAAAAAAGATAATTAAAAAATATAGAAATAAACTTTTTGTTCTTAAAAATAAATTTTTGCATAAAAAATGGCTGCAAAGATACAAAATTCATACCAAATCAGAGCAAACAATTTATTATATTAACGAAATAAATTGAAAAATATTTGTTTTGATTGTTTTTTTAATAAAAATTTTTTTTAATGTGTTATTGTTTTTTTATCAAAAAAAATAAAAATTCAGCACGATTTTTGCAGTAATAAAATTTTAAGAAAACGAAATAAAAATCTAAAAAAAATTTTGAGATTATGTCAGTAAATAAAGTAATTTTAGTAGGAAATGTAGGCAGAGACCCAGAAGTGCGTTATTTGGAACGCAATGTGGCAGTAGCAAATTTCACATTGGCAACAACAGAAAGAGGTTACACTATGCAGAACGGTACACAAGTACCGGAACGCACCGAATGGCACAATATTGTGGCATGGCGCGGACTTGCCGAACTTGCGGAAAAATATATCCGCAAAGGACGGCAACTTTATATTGAAGGAAAAATTCAAAGCCGCTCGTGGGAAAAAGACGGAATAAAACGCTATACCACAGAAATTTATGCAGAAACAATTCAACTTTTGGGCAATCGTCCCGAAACTATTGAACCGCTAAGTACGCCGCCGACTTATTCAAACGCTTACGGCAGCAACGGCGCACCACAGCAACTGATTGAACAACCTGTTCAATCTCATGCAGATAAATTTGAAAATGACGGCACTTCGGAAGATGATTTGCCTTTTTAAATAAAGTTTTATTAAAGTAAAAAGCGATTGCCTAAAAAGTGCGGCAGTCGCTTTTTTTGTTGTTATTGCGCAAATTTTTATTTTTGCCTGAAAAACATATTTACGGGCGTGCCGCTGAAATTCCATGTTTCACGCAGTTTATTTTCGAGAAAACGGCGATACGGTTCTTTGACGTATTGCGGAAGATTTGCAAAAAACACAAAGGAAGGAATTTGAGTATCAGGCAGTTGCGTAACATATTTTATCTTAATATATTTGCCTTTGAGCGCAGGCGGCGGATAATTTTCTATCAAAGGCAGGAAAAATTCGTTGAGTCTGGCTGTTGGAATTCTACGTTGCCTGTTTTCATAAACTTCTGATACCAAATCAATTACTTTCAAAATCCGCTGGCGTTCAATTGTAGAAGTGAAAACAATAGGAAAATCGGTAAAAGGAGCAAGCCGCTCGCGAATTGCTTTTTCAAAATTTTTAATATCTTTATTCGATTTATCTGTAACCAAATCCCATTTATTGACGCAAACTACAAGCCCTTTTTTATTTTTTTGAATAAGAGAAAAAATACTAATATCCTGACTTTCAATACCTCGCGTAGCATCAATCATCAATACGCACACATCAGCGTTTTCAATGGCACGAATAGAGCGCACAACTGAATAATATTCCAAATCCTCGTTGACTTTGGCTTTTTTGCGAATTCCTGCAGTATCAACCACATAAAAATCGTGTCCAAATTTATTAAAACGAATATAAATAGAGTCGCGCGTTGTACCTGCAATATCAGTAACTATAGTGCGCTGCTCATCGAGTAAAGTATTGATAATTGACGATTTACCAACATTTGGACGTCCAACAAAGGCGATACGCGGCAAATTGTCAAGTTCTTCGTCTTCTGAATTCTTACTGAAACTTCCAACAATTTTATCAAGCAAATCGCCAGTTCCCAAACCATTTGCTGCGGAAATCACATACGGCTCGCCAAGTCCGAAACGGTAAAACTCGGCAGCAGCATACTGCAAATCATGCGAATCCGCTTTGTTGGCAACAAGAAACACGGGCTTTTCTGTTCGGCGCAAAATTTTCGCCACTTCTTCATCAAGGTCGGTAATTCCATTTTGAATATCAACCAAAAAAAGAATTGTATCTACTTCATCAATAGCAAGTTGCACCTGACGTTTTATTTCGTCTTCAAAAACATCTGTGGAATTGACCACCCAGCCGCCTGTATCAATTACCGAAAATTCGCGTCCGTTCCACTCGCTTTTACCATACTGACGGTCGCGAGTAGTACCTGCCTGCTCATTGACAATAGCGCGGCGGCTCTTTGTAAGCCTGTTGAAAAGCGTAGATTTGCCCACATTCGGACGACCAATTATGGCGATAATATTACTCATTTTTTGTTTTGGATTTAAGAATTAATATAAATTCTAAATAAGATTATAAAAAAACATTCAACTGTTTTTATTTAAAGTTCAGATTGTTATGCCGCCATCTGCGCTAATAACCGCACCGTTGATATACGCAGCATCATCGCTTGCCAAAAACGCATACACCGCCGCAATTTCTTCGGGTTGCCCAAGTCGCCGCAAAGGAACTTTTTCTTCCATTGATTTAAGCACTTCGGGCGGCATTTTTTTTACCATTTCGGTTAAAATAAATCCCGGAGCAACGGCATTAACGGTAATTCCACGTTTGCCCAATTCCTTTGCCATCGTTTTTGTCATTCCGATTAAGCCCGCTTTGGTGGCAACGTAGTTAGTTTGTCCAAAATTTCCGTACAAAGCCACAACAGACGAAGCATTGATAATTCTACCCCAGCCGTTTTCGGTCATTACATCTGCAGCGCATTTGGCGCAATTGAAAACTCCTGTGAGATTCACATCAATAACTTGTTGCCAAAGATCTGGCGTCATTTTTTTTAATGTTGCATCGCGCGTAATGCCCGCATTGTTAATCAGAATATCGTATTTTCCAAATTCTGCAACAACGCGCCGCGTCGCTTCTTCCACCTGCGCAAAATCAGCGGTATTAACTTTCATAAAAGCCGCTTTACCTCCGCTTGCAACAATTTCCACTGCGGTTTGATTTCCTTTTTCTTCGTTAAAATCCCAAATGATAACCACTGCGCCCTCGCTTGCAAAACGCAAAGCGGTTGCCTTTCCGATGCCGTCTGCTCCACCTGTGATAACGGCAATTTTATTATTAAGTCCTTTCATTTTTTTATATTTAATTTATAATAAAAAACAAATTGTTTTTCAAATCATTTTTAATTTTTGAAATTATTTTTTTAATGCAGGTACAATTTTGAAGTGTGTCAAAAATTTTATCTGTAAATTTTCCATTATCAATTCTTTGTCAAACATAAACAATATCTTTGATTATCCGTTGTTTAAAACGCGCTGGAAATTTATTATTATGCACCAAATCGACTTTTGTGCCCAATAATTCCTGCAAATCATATAAAAATCCGCCCATACGAAACAAACTTATTTTATCAGTGTCAAATATTATATCTACATCAGAATTTTTAGTTTGTTCGCCGCGAGCAACAGAACCAAAAATTCCAATACGGCTAACGCCATATTCCTGTTCAAATTTCTGCTTGTTCTTTTTTAACAGATTTAGATAATATTTTCTTGATTCTATTTCCAATTTTATTTTTTTAATGTGCAAAAATACTGTTTTTTTGCCACATATAAATATTTTACTAAAAAATTAAGGCAATTTCATAAAAAATCACTACTTTTGCCCTGCAATTTTATTTAATAAATTTTAAATAGTAATTACACATATTTTATTTGCAATTTGTTGATAATTAACAGTTTTAATATGTTTGGAATGTGAATTAAAAAATCAACGCAAGCCGAATTTTGAAATATAAATTATAAAATAAAAAAAATAAAATTACGCAATTGCAAAAATTTTGTTAAAAAAAACATGAGACAACAAACACTTAAAAGTGCTTTTACATTAAGCGGGAAAGGGCTTCACACTGGCACAGAAGTAAATTTGCGCGTTTGCCCTGCGGCAGAAAATTCGGGGATTGTCATTCGCCGCACAGACCTTGCAGGGCAGCCTGAACTTTGCGCTATTGCCGATTATGTTAATGAAACACAACGCGGCACAGTTTTACGCAAGGGCAATTTTCAAATCAGCACAATAGAACACGTTATGTCGGCGTTGTACGCTTGCGGAATTGATAATTGCCTGCTGGAAGTTGATGGAGAAGAATTTCCAATTCTCGACGGCAGTGCGCGTTTTATTCTTGAAGAGATTGAAAAAGTAAAAATAGTTGCGCAAAAAGCAGATAAAGAATACTTTGTGGTACGCAAACCTATTCGCTACAGCCTGCCAAGCAGCGGTGCAAAAATTTGCATTTTGCCTGACGATCATTTTAGTGTTGATGTGCATATTGGCTTTCAGTCAGATGTGCTGCGCAATCAATATGCCTCATTATCAAATATTTCCGATTATAAAACCGAAATTGCCGCTGCACGAACTTTTGTTTTTGTGCGCGAAATTATGCCTTTGGTCAAACAAAATCTCATAAAAGGAGGCGACCTGCAAAATGCGATTGTAATTTATGACGAACTTTTGGAGCAAAGCGAACTTGATAAAATTGCCGACCTGATGGAGCAGCCGCATCGAAATGCCAATACGCTCGGTTATCTCAACGGCGACCTGAAATTTGACAATGAACCTGCGCGGCATAAACTCCTTGATGTAATTGGCGACCTTGCACTTATAGGAATGCCGATAAAAGGCAAAGTAATAGCAACTTATCCCGGTCATCAAATAAATACAGGACTTGCAAAACTCATTCGCAAAGAAATAAAAAAACAGGAAGAACAATGCCCTGAATACGACGATAGCCTGCCGCCGCTTTTAAACATAAACCAGATTCGTCAAATGTTGCCGCATCGTTATCCTTTCCTTTTGGTAGATAAAGTGATTGATATAACCGATACAATGGTTGTTGGAGTGAAAAACGTTACAAGCAATGAGCCGTTTTTTGCAGGACATTTTCCAAACGAGCCTGTTATGCCCGGTGTTTTAATCATTGAAGCAATGGCGCAAACAGGCGGTTTGCTTGTGTTGCACACATATGAAGATGTTGAGCAGTATTCAACTTATTTTATGAGAATTGACAATGTAAAATTTCGTAATAAAGTTGTTCCGGGCGATACAGTTATTTTTCGCCTCAAATTAATTGATGAAATTAGGCACGGTTGCGCACGCATGCGCGGACTCGCTTTTGTCGGTGGAAAAATAGTTGCCGAAGCCGAATTTATGGCACAAATAACCAAAAATAAATAAATTTATAATTAAAAAAATAATTATTCAAAAAAACACTTTCTTCCTCTACCCTTTTGGGTTGGGTTAAATAAAAATAAAACAGATGAAACAACCTTTATCGTATATTCACCCCGATGCAAAAATCGCATCGAATGTGGTTATCAACCCGTTTGTAACTGTTGATAAAAATGTTGTAATTGGCGCGGGGACGCGCATTGGCTCGGGCGTTACCATTTTGGAAGGCACACGTATTGGCAAAAACTGCAATATTTTTCCCGGTGCAGTTATTGGCGGCATTCCACAGGATTTGAAATTTAAAGGCGAGGACACTTTGGCGATTATTGGCGATAATGTTACTTTGCGCGAATATGTTACCATAAATCGAGGAACCGCCTCAAAAGGTAAAACAGTGGTAGGAAATAATTGCCTGATAATGGCGTATTGCCACGTTGCACACGATTGTGTTGTCGGCAATAATGTAATTATGTCGAACGCCACGCAACTTGCAGGCGAGGTTGTTGTTGATGATTTTGCAATTCTCAGCGGCGCAGTGCTTGTTCATCAATTTACGCATATCGGCTCGCACGTTATGATTCAGGGTGGCTCAAAAGTTACAAAAGACGTTCCCCCTTTTGTAACCGCAGGACGTGAGCCGCTTGCTTATGCAGGGATTAACTCTATCGGGCTGCGGCGGCGCGGCTTTGCCAACGAGCAAATACGTGATATTCAGGAAATTTACCGCCTGCTATATCTTTCAGGCTTGAACACTACGCACGCCATAGAGCGCATAGAAGCCGAAATGCCCGCAACAAAGGAAAGAGACGAAATTTTGTTATTCGTTAAAAATTCACCGCGCGGAATTATTAAAGGATATTTTGACTAAAAACAGAATATTAGATTTACAATTTGAATTTTGGAGAATGAGATAGTTTTATCATTGTTTTCAAGAAGATAACCATATTATTGTAAAAGAAAACACAAAAAGAATTGATGAAAATAATTGCAGGTAAGACATCTCATCAGAAAAGAATTTAGAAAAACTTGCTGATTTTCAATAATTTCATTTGGTTGCACGTAAAATTTCGCGTTTACCTTTTGGACCAGCCAAACGTTCAACAGCGAAACCTGCCGATTGTAAATTGCGCCGAACTTGTCCTTTTGCGCAATATGTTGTGAGTGTAGAATGTTGGTTTGCAGCGCAGTACAACATTTGAAAGCGCGAAAGTTGCCACATCTCCGCCTGCTTTTCGGGCGAAAACGCATCAAAATAACATACATCGAAACCAAAATCACATTCAAAAGTTGTAAAATCGGCTTTTATTTTTGTTAAAAAGAAAAAATCGGTAATAGCCACCTGTTCACCCCAAGCACATTGATGGATTTTCTGAAAATATTTTTTATAAATATTATTTTCAAAAAAATTCAAATTTTCATAAATAATATTTCCCACAGGAAAAAGTTCAATCGCTTTATAATCAACAATTTTCGCAGATTTTTCTGCTTCAATCAAAGTCAGTGCAGCATTCAAACCCGTACCAAATCCAACTTCAAAAACAGAAATTTCCTTTTTTGTACAATTGCGCAAACCTGCGTTAATAAAAATATGTTCCGATTCCTTCCGCGCACCAAAAACAGAATGATAATGTTCCTGAATTTCAGGCATATATAGCGTTGGCGAGCCGTCGGCTGTTATTGTGATAATTGTTTTCATCGGCTGCAAAATTATTGAAAAATTTTGTTTTATAATAAAAAAATTCGTACTTTTGTATGCATAAAAAAATTATAATAATAAAAAAAAATTAACTCTAAATTAAAAGTTTATGATATTTGAATTGCCAAAATTACCTTATGCCGCAGATGCGCTTGCTCCGATTATCAGCGAGCAAACAATTAATTTGCATTACGGAAAGCATCTGCAAACTTACGTTACGAACCTCAATAACCTGATTGCAGGGACAAAATTTGAGAACGCCGACCTTGAAACCATTGTGCGCGAAAGCGACGGTGCGATTTTTAATAATGCAGGGCAAACGCTCAATCACACGCTTTATTTTTTGCAACTTTCGCCAAACGGCGGCGGTGTGCCCAAAGGTGCGCTCGCTGATGCGATTAATAAAAAATGGGGAAATTTCGATGAGTTTAAAAAAGAATTTTCCGCCGCTGCTGTTACGCTTTTCGGCTCAGGCTGGGCTTGGTTAGCAAAAGACGCTAACGGAGAATTGCAAATTCTCAAAGAATCGAATGCGGGCAATCCGCTTACAAAGGCAATGACACCGATTTTAACATTTGACGTTTGGGAACACGCCTATTACGTTGATTATCAAAATCGCCGCGCAGAACACATTGAAAAAATCTGGGAAATTATTGATTGGGAAATAGTTGAAGGAAGATTTTGAAATTTTATTAATAAAGATGGAACAGCGGCAAAGTGTATGATTTGTCGCTGTTTTTTTATTCGTCAGAAAAATTGACAAGCATATTCCTATATGAATTAAAAATTTTGGATTTTGAAACAAAACCTACATAACGTCCTTTGGAGTCGGTTACGGGCAAATTCCACGCGCCCGTGTCTTCAAAAATTTGCATAACCTTTTCCATCGGCATTTCATTGTTTAAAATTGCGGGCGGATAATTCATTAATTCTTTGATAGTAAAACGTTTATATAATTCTGGGCGGAACATAATATTGCGCACTTCGTCCAACGAAACAACGCCAATGAGCCTTCCGCTGGCTTTTTCTTCAACAGGAAAAATATTTCGGTACGATTCTGAAATTATTTTTACAAAATCGCCCAAAGTCATTTCAGGAAAAACCACTTTTAAATCGGTTTCAAGTACATTTTCCATTTTCATTAAAGTCAAAACCGCTTTGTCTTTGTGATGCGTAAGCAGTTCGCCTTTGGCCGCCAAACGCATTGCATACAAACTGTGCGGCTCAAAGAAAATTATTGTAACATAAGCAGTTACAGAAACTACCATCAGCGTCATAAGCAAATCGTAACCGCCTGTGAGTTCGGCAACCAAGAAGATTCCCATAAGCGGCGCATGCATCACAGCCGACATTACTCCTGTCATTCCTGCGAGCGCAAAATTGGAAATTGGAATAGATACTCCGCACATTATCAATATTTTGGCTACAATAAATCCCGTTATACAGCCTGCAAAAAGTGAAGGCGCAAAAATTCCGCCAACGCCGCCGCCGCTTGTTGTGCAGGTTGAGGCGACAATTTTTAACAAAACAATTAATGTTAAATAAAAAATAACCATAAATTCGTTGCCCATTGCCGCCTGAAACGGACTGCGGTCGAAAACTGCAGTGGCATTTCCTGCAAGCAGTTCATTTACAGTAGTATATCCTTCACCATAAAGCGGCGGAAAAATAAAAATCAGCAAACCCAAAGTTGTACCGCCCAAAGCCCATTTGAACATTGGATTTTTTACTTTGCGAAATTGAGTTTCCAAAAAATTCATTCCGCGTGTAAAATATAACGACACAAGTCCGCACACAATTCCCAGCAAAAGCAAATACGGAATTCTATCAACGGCAAACGACTGCCGTACAAAAAAATCGAACATAAATTCCTTACCTGTAAGAATATAGGTAGTAGCAGTTGCAGTAACAGCTGAAATCAGCAGCGGCACAATTGAAGTCATTGTCATATCAATCATCAGCACTTCGAGCGTGAAAACAAAACCCGCAATCGGCGCTTTGAAAATGCCTGCAATTGCGCCTGATGCGCCGCAACCAACAAGCAGCATCAGAGTTTTTTGGTCTAATTTTAACAATTTTCCCAAATTAGAACCAATTGCCGAGCCTGTAAGCACAATTGGCGCTTCAGCCCCAACCGAGCCGCCAAGCCCGATTGTAAATAAACTTCCAACCATCGAAGTCCAAACATTGTGAAGTTTGATAATGCTTTTGCGCTGCGAAATGGCATACAGAATGCGCGTAACGCCGTGCGAAATATCATCGCGCACAATGTAACGCACAAAAAGCGATGTAATTAAAATCCCTATTGATGGAAAAACCAGATAACCATAGTTTAATGAGTTTTTATTTGCAATATTTGTTACCAAATTTTGCAAAAAATGAATTGATTCTTTTAGCAAAAACGCCGCTACAGCACACAAAACGCCTATTAACAAACTTAAAAAAAGCACAAAATGCTGCAATTTGACATGCTCTACACGCCAAACAATCAACATTTTATACCATTTGGAAATTTTTTCAGGCATCATTTGATTTGTCTTTTGTTTTCGGTTTTTATTACAAGTTTATTTTTCAAGAAAATTATGATTTTTCTTTATTCATGCGTCTTACACCTTCGTCATAAACAATTTTTTCGGGTGGAACGAGCAGACTTTCAGGATTTGCAAGAATTTTGTTGAACGCACGCATAGACGAGGCATAGTAAAAACCATCGCAAACGCGCTCATCAAGCACAAAACGCAGCAACAAACTTTTTTCTTTGCTAATATTTCCATCTTTGTCGGTTACGTTGTGCGTATTTTTGCGTCCCAAAGCCAAAAACATGCTGCAAGTGCCGAATTCGTACAAATGATGATAAATACTTTCGACTCCGATAGAGCCGATATTTGTCAGAAAAACGCTGCTGTGCCAAGGGCTTACGCGGAAAATTGTAGGCGGCAAAAGTCCGACTTTATCCAACCAGAACAAACTCAAAACCACTGTACGAAGCAGAAACGATGGCAAAAAACCAAAAGTTTTTGCTACAACATCAGAACCGTTTTTTTCTCCTATTCTGGTGTTGCGCTCAACTTCCTCGTTTATCCGCTTAACTACGTCCTGCAAAGTATCTTCCAAACGAAAATAGGGTTTAATCATCGTTTCTTCGCCATCATCTGTAAGCGAGCGTTTTACTACAATCGACAGGTTAAAATGATTGCGTGCAAAAATTTTGTTCCACACAACGAAACGATTCAAATTTGGACGTTGCGAAAACAGCCTTACAAGCGCAGCAATCAAAATATGCATAATCGAAAGATTGGGCATTTCTGCCTTGTGGTCTTGCACAAACTGTTCAAGATGATTAATTGTAATGCGATCGCTGTAAAAATTCTGCGCGTCCATTCGCGTGCGTAAAAAATACGGAATTACCTGAAAAACAGTATCAACATTTCGCACCCGCCAACCGTCATATCGGTCGCCAAAATGCCATTTACAGTGTTTAAACTTGAATTCTTTGAATTGTTTATCCATTTTAAAATTTAGAGTTTTGTTGTTTTAAAAAAAATTTGCGCCAAAAGTAATGTTTTTTTCGCAAATATACAAAAGGCGGCTTGCATTAGAGAAATTGCGCTTATTTCCATTCTGCCAAAAATTTTTGTATGTGTAAATGTTTTATACCCTCGTAAGTATTGCCTGTAAATTCGTCCATTGAAACTACAATTTTGGGATAATTGTCATTAATTTTCAATAAATTGCCAAATTCTCTATCCATAGTTTTTTCATCTTGCAGGATATATGCAACTTGCACATAGAGTTTTTCACCGCCACGTTCACATACAAAATCTATTTCCAAATTGTTGATTTGCCCAATTTTAACCGCATAACCACAATATAGTAAATGTTCCATCACCGCATTTTCAAGAATTTTAGCAATATCATTGGCTTTGTAACCATTGATTGTATGCCGCAAACCTGAATCTTGAAAGTAAAATTTTTCGCCGATTTCAAAAATCTTCTTTCCTGCAATATCCATTCGTTTCACTTTTTGAATTAAAAACGTATTGGCAAGATAATCAAGGTAATTAATGATTTGTGAAACAGCAATATTGATTTGTTGAGATTTAAGGGAATCACTGATTTTTTTTGCAGAAAATAATTGTCCTGTGTTGTCAGCCAAAAAGCGCACAAGATTTTCCAAAAAAGCAGTATTCCGAATTTCATAACGCTGTATTAAATCTCTGTAAATGACGGTATTATAAACACCTTTTAAATAATTGAAAACAATTTCATCTTCCAGTGTTAAGTGTTTTAAGTAGGGAAGACCGCCATATTTCAGGTATTTTTGTAATGTTTCGTTGTTATTTTCCAAGTTTTGAAATTCGCAAAACTCATTGTAAGACAAACTGTAAACAGGTATTTCAATAAATCTTCCGCTTAAAAAAGTTGCCAATTCGCCTGAAAGAATGCGGGCGTTACTGCCTGTGCAATACAAATCGTAAATGGGATTAAGCAACAAACTTCTCAATGCTTTTTCAAACTCGGCAATTTCCTGTATTTCGTCAATAAAAACATAGTTTTTTACGTCAGATTTCGTATTGTTTTGTACATATTCAAACAAATCATTTGCCGTTTTGAGTTTATCAAACTGTAAATCTTCTTTATTGATATACAGTATATTAGCGGTATTGTCAAGCGCTTTTATTTCTTCTATTGTCTGCAATAGAATGTAACTTTTACCCACACGGCGTTGCCCAATTAAAACCTTAATAATTTGTTGTCCAATATAAGGTTTAACTGCTTCTAAATACTTTTGACGTACAATAAACTTATCCATATTTTTGAATTATTTTGTTTATAAACTAAACTTTTTGCAAAAGCACGAAAAATTTTCGATATGCGCAAAATAATTTTAATTTTATTTATTTTACTGTTAAGCCGAGTTTTACTATTTTTGCAAAATAAAGTTGCATTAATACTTGAAACTACTAAAATTCACCGCTTTATGAAAAATCTTTTAGAAAAAAACTTTTCAGGTTTTACGTTGGAATGTGGGTGCGACGAAGCGGGGCGCGGTTGCTTGGCAGGTCCTGTTGTGGCGGCGGCAGTGATTTTGCCAAGAGATTTTGAATGCCCTGAACTGACCGACTCAAAGCAACTTACAAAGAAAATGCGCGACAATCTTCGTCGAATAATTGAACAAAATGCGGTTGGCTGGGCGGTGGCATTTGTTGATAATAATGAAATTGATAAAATAAATATTCTTAATGCGTCTATTTTAGCAATGCACAAAGCCATTGATGTTCTGCCGATTACGCCTGAATTTCTGATTATTGACGGAAATAAATTTAAAAAATATAAAAATATTTCACATCAAACAATTGTAAAAGGCGATGGAAAATATTTGACTATTGCAGCGGCTTCGGTACTTGCAAAAACGCACCGAGATGAATTTATGGAGCAACTTCACGAGCAATTTCCCGCTTATCATTGGAGTAAAAATATGGGTTATCCCACTGCTGCTCACCGAAAAGCAATCGCAGAAAACGGCTTGACTGTTTTTCACAGAGCGAGTTTCGATTGGAACGGAGAAAAGAAAAAGTTGAAAAAAATTAAAAACGAAGGCGAATTGCTTTTTTAATCCACAACAACATACGCCCAATATTTGCTGCTTGCATTTATCGGGCAAAGCGGCAAATAACCTTCGCGCAGTTTTCCCTCCACAAAGCGCGGTGTAAATTGTTTTGTCATTTGCAAGTGCTTTGCAAAAATTTCTCCCTCATTTTTGCAAAAATTAATCGTAAAACGACCTTTTTTACCCGTAAAAAGATATTTTTCCACAAAATTTATTGCTACAATTCCCATATTTGCACGCATGTTAATTTCCACGCAAGGATAAATAAAACATTGATTTTCTGAAATATAAATCAACATATCAACGCCAATAAATCCAGAATATTTTATATATTTTTCTTTTAAAAAAAATCGAATTTCGATTTTAATTTTTTCAAGTAATTCAATATCAATATATTGGCAAATAATTTTTTCGATATTTTTTTGAGAATCTAAAATATTACCGTTATAAGCGCATTTTTTATCTGTTTGAAAAAGCGAATAACCCACAAAATCTACATTTTCATTCTCTTGACAGTGAAATTCCATCGCAAAATCTAAAATTTTATTGTACATCGGTTCAATGCAAACACTACCTTGACGGCGCAGCCAGCCATGAATAATTTGCGCACTTGCACGGGAGAAATTTTTTGCATCAATCCGCAGAACGCCCCGTCCGGAAGACGAAAACGGATTTTTTGCAATCAACATTCCCTTGTAGTTATTTATCACATTTTCAAGTGTTTGCATCGAATTTACAAATTGCGGAACAGCAACTGCAATTTGTGGAATTTTCTTTTTTAAAAAAATCAGACATTCGTTTGCCGTCTGCCGCGAGCAAAGCGCGGTAAATTCATTTTTCCACTGCCCAATTTGCAAATCTATTTCATTTTCCGTTTTTATTTTTTCAAAAAAATTAATTGCCGCAGGCGAAATCCCCCACAAAGCAGCCTCCAAATGCTCAAAAGAGGTTTTTTTGTTATGTAAATTTAAAATGTAATTTTGGTCAAAAGAAATCGGTTGCGGTAAATTTTGAAAATTATTTTTTAAATTTTCAAAAAAAGAAAAAT
>JGI20171J14444_1000203_pt1 | contig 20461 bp, 15 predicted proteins | sample TergutNc150P4_FD_14444 | JGI IMG/M metagenome (IMG submission 14444) | reverse complement strand
GCCCAGAATGTTACTGTTAGCGGAATTGTTTCCGACAAAAGCGGTGAGCCTTTAGCTGGCGTTACTGTTGTTGTTGTGGGTTCTTCTACTGCAACAATGACCGATTTTGACGGCAATTACCAAATCAGCGTTCCGCAAAACGGCAAATTGATTTTTTCGTTTGTTGGATACACCCAACAAACCATTGACGTCAATGGTCGAAAAACTATTAATGTAACGCTGTCCGACGATGCTATCGGCTTGCAGGAGGTGGTTGCAATCGGTTACGGTACGCAGCGCCGCGAGGCTGTTACAGGCTCGGTGGCTTCAATGCAGGGAGATGCGTTGCGCGAAGTGCAATCAGGCAACTTGACTGCCGCTTTGGCAGGGCGTATTGCAGGTGTGCAAATGTCGCAGACCAGTTCCAAACCCGGTGCAGATATGCAAATACTTATACGCGGTACGCGTTCATTTTCAGGAAGCAATGCTCCGATGATTGTACTTGACGGCATACCGTTTCCAGGTACGCTTGGAGATATTTCTCCGGCAGATATTAAAACCATTGATATTTTAAAAGATGCTTCTTCAACTGCTATCTACGGTTCGCGCGGAGCAGGCGGCGTTATTATGATTACCACCAACAAGGGTGCAAGGGGAGAACAAAAAGCAAAAGTTAGTTATGATACATATTATGGAGTAAAAACTCTGTTCCACCGCTATCCTATGATGACAGGTGATGAACTTTACAAGTTGCGTAAAGATGCAGGAGTATATGTTGATGCTGACGGCGTTCCTAATATGGTAGGCGACGAAGTGCTGGGTACAAATACCGACTGGCAGGATTTAATGTTCGGTACAGGCATGACAATGAATCACCATGTGAGCGTTGCTGGCGGTACGCAGAACGGCAGTTATAATTTTGGCGCAGGATACTTTAAAGACCAGTCTTTGTTACCCGGGCAGGATTACAGCCGTATTAATTTACGCGCCAATATTGACCAGGGAGTTGGCAAATACTTGCGTTTTGGTTTGATTACCAACAATAATTACAATATTACAAATGGTCAAAATTTAGGTATGTATAACGCGCTGGGCACTTCGCCATTGATAAATCCTTACAATGAAGACGGTTCGTTAAAATCGGTTACCACTGGTGTTGCAGATACTTATTGGACTAATACTTACGACCGCATTTCAAATCTGGGCGACTCATGGGCTGACAACCGCCGCGCGTTCGGTTCGTACAATAACATTTTCGGCGAAGTTAAAATTCCGGGCGTTGAAGGTTTGAGTTACCGTATAAATGTGGGCTTAAATTTCAGAACTTTCAATAGAGGACAATATAAGGGAGTTGGCATATTTGATAACAGTACCGCTCAAACAGCGGCATCCGATGGTTCTATGGAAAAATCATTAACTTATCAATGGACTGTCGATAATATTTTGACTTACGACCGCAATTTCGGCAAACATCATGTTACCTTAACAGGTCTTTACTCTGCCGAACATACGCATGTAGACCGTTCGCTCATCAGTGCTACAAATATTCCTGCAGAATTTTTCCTTTACTGGAATCTTGCACAGGCTACGAATGTTACATTTAATCCAGCAGAACAAAGATTTCAGGAATGGGCTTTACAGTCGGTACTGGGACGCGCAATGTACGATTATGACAATCGCTATATGCTGTATGTAATGGTTCGTTCAGACGGTTCGTCCCGCCTTGCTCCAGGACACAAATGGCATACCTATCCTGCTGTTTCCCTTGGCTGGAATATTTCCAAAGAAGCGTTTATGAGCAATGTACAATGGGTAAACCATTTAAAATTGCGCGCAGGTTATGGACAAACTTCAAATCAGGAAGTTGACCCGTATGCCACGCTTGGACTTTTAGATATAAATAAACAGCAATATAATTTTGGCAGTGTCAATACAATCGGTGCTTATGTTTCAATGGCATCGAATCCAAAGTTGGGTTGGGAATATTCGCAAACATGGAACGTTGGACTTGATTTCTCGCTGATTCAAGACAGACTGTGGGGAACAGCAGAATATTATATTGTAAATACCACTGATATTCTGTATAAAGTTCCTCTGCCACAAACTTCGGGTGTAGCTGAACAATGGGCAAATGTAGGTAAAATGCAAAATAAGGGTTTTGAACTTTCTCTCAATGGAAAAATTATTAAAACTAAAGACTGGACTTGGGATTTGGGAGTTAATTTCTATATAAACAAAAATAAAGTTACTTATATTAATTCAGGCGTAGACAAAAATCCAAGTCTTGGTCTGTTTGTCGGTCATCCTGTAAATGCTATTTATGATGCTAAAAAAATAGGCATTTGGAACGAAGGTGATGCATATATGGATATTTTGGAACCCAATGGACTTGGTTTGATAAAAATACAATATACAGGTGAATATGATGCTAATGGTAATCCTGTACGCGCTCTTGACGGCGGCGGAGCAGACCGTATTATTCAGGATGCAGACCCTGCGTGGCAGGGCGGATTCAATACCCGCGTTGCATGGAAAAATTTTGATTTGAGCGTAATAGGCACTTATCAGCATGGAGGTATTTTGGTTAGTTCAATATATGCTGATAATGGTTATCTGAATATGTTGTCGGGTCGGCGTGGAAATGTGAAAGTAGATTACTGGACGCCTGAAAATACAGGAGCCAAATATCCGAAACCGGGTGGTGGAAGCGATAACCCAAAATACAGCAGTACACTTGGTTATTTTGATGCTTCATATTTTAGAGTAGGACAAATTTCACTTGGTTACACTTTTGACCCGAATGCAACATGGTTCAAAAATCTTGGGCTCGGCAGCGCGCGTTTGTACGTTACTGTTCAAAACGCATTTGTACTGTTCTCGCCGTTTAATAAAGAATCGGGCTTGGATGTGCTTACTAATTCTAAAGCTAATGAAAATGCAGCAGTAACAACCAATTTACATTACTCGAATGCAACGCTTACAATTGGTGCCAATACTCCACAAACCCGCAACTTTATGTTTGGTTTGAATTTATCATTTTAATTAACATTTTAACTTTTTTAATAAAAAAAATAATATGAAAAATATAATTTTAAAAAATATAATTGGAATAGCCCTGATTGCATTGTTTGCATCGGCTTGTTCCAGCGATATGCTTGAAGAACATCCGCGTGCGATGTACACTCCTGAATACTTCAAAACACCACAGGGAGTGCAAATGGGCTTAACTTCGCTTTATGTGCATACGCGCTATATATTCGGACAATATTTCTATGCCGCACAGGAAACAGGCACTGACGAATATACATGGGCAAATTCAGGACAGGAAGACAACTTTCAGGCTTTGGATTTTGACCCCAATGTTACTCGCCGCTGCACTCCTTCCAGCAGCCGTGCAGATGTTCTTTGGAACGCTGTATTCTCAAATATTAATACCGCAAGCGGTATTATCGAAAATGCAGCAAACGCAGGCATAAACGAATCGATGATTTCGGAGGCAAGATTTTGGCGTGCATGGGATTATTTTATGCTTGTTCAAACTTTTGGCGGCGTACCTTTGGATTTGGGTGCTGGCGAATTGAAATTTAATTCAAGCGCGGCAACTACTTCTGTACGCAATACTGTACCTGAAGTTTATACAAAGGCTATTTTCCCAGATTTGAAAATGGCTATTGATAATCTTCCCGATAATGGTCGCCTGACAGGTACTATTACCAAAACAGCGGCTCGTCTGTATTTAGCAAAGGCGTATCTTACTTATGCATGGTGGCTTGAAAACCCGAACAATATTCCAACATACCCCAACTGCCAGCGTACAGACCCTGATGGACAAACAGCAGCATGGTACTTCCAGCAGGCTTACAATGTAGCATTGCAGGGCATTGACAATCCGGGACCATTCGGATTAATGGATTATTACTATGATGTAAATCTCGGCAGTAAAGACCGCAATAAAGAAATCGTGCTTTACAGCGACCATTGCCAGGACGAATATTATAATCAGGCAAGTTTGTCGTGGAGCAACGGTAGTGCACCAGAAAATTATGCAGTTTGGTATGTAACCTGTCAGACAGAAAATATTAGAAGTTCTGGTGATGGTGGCGCTACTTATGGCATACAATCTGTTACCCGTGCTGCAACTCAATGGGGTGGTCGTCCGTGGACACGTATGGCGCCGCCTATTGGAGTATTTACCAATACTTTTGCAGATAAAACCAACGATAGCCGTTATGACGGAACTTTTGCAGCCGTTTATCCTGCTAATATGGCACAGGCAGGTAAAACAAATCCTGTAGTAAATGCAAACGGAATGACAGTATATAGTGGACAACCAATTCTTACATTCCTTGATGAAGATAACCCTAATGTCGTTTATCCTTCAGGTGATGGCAGCAGTGGCGTTGGCGCTGGTACATTACCGGGCAGAGCCGACTGGGTAATCAATCCGAGCGGAATAAATCGTCGTTATTATCCGGGTTTGTGGAAACTTGGTACATACCGTACTGACAATGGTACAGGTGTAGGGCAGCCAAACGGTGCTATCACACGTCCATGGAATATTGCCAAATTCTCTGAACTATATTTTATAGCAGCTGAAGCGGCAGTTAAAGGCGCAACAGGTAACAAGAGCGCTCGTGACCTAATTAACGTAATCCGCGCTCGCGCAGGTAAATGGCGTTACAGCAACAACGGACAATACAGTATGCCAAATGGAGACGGCACATTAGATCCAGCCTCAAATGACCACAACGAAGCGATGAAGGCAGCAACGCCTGCTACAATAGATATTAATTATATACTTGCAGAACGCAGCCGCGAATACTTCGGTGAAGGCTACCGCTGGTACGACCTTGTGCGTACACAAAAATGGGAAGAAATTGCAGGACAGATTAGTATTTGTGCAACAGGCAGTCATACGCCGGTAACAGTAACGCGCAATATGACCAAGCAAAATTATCTGCGTCCGATTCCGCAAGGACAGTTTGACAGAATGACGATGACTGATGAAGAAAAAGCCGCATATCAGAATCCTGGTTATTAAAAAAATATGGGTTATTAAAAGTTAGATGTTTTTATTTGAGAAAGAGTGGGGGCGTTGAGTACAGCGCCCCTGCGATTTTTTTGGTTGCGTTGCTGCACAGTATAGTATAGTACCGCCACAGGCTTACGCCTGCGGTTATTCACATAACGCCCTAACGGGCTTTAAGATTTTGTGTAAACACAAAAACTCTTTTTACCGAAATTTTTATGTACTTTTGCAATTGGAATTTTAAAAATATGTTGCAATTTCATGAAATAATTTACGGTCCGGTGCTTAGCCGCCGACTTGGCAATTCGCTGGGAATCAATCTTTTGCCTGTTGATGCAAAAATTTGTACTTTCAACTGTGTTTATTGCGAATGCGGATTTAATACAACTATGCACGAATTTCCTATGCCTTCCCGCGTAGATGTAAAACGCGCTTTGGAAGAGAAACTTCAAGCCTTGCACGTTGGAAATCAGACGATTGATGTAATCACTTTTGCAGGCAACGGCGAGCCGACAATTCACCCCGAATTTGAAGGAATTATTGACGATGCCTGCCTGCTGCGCGACAGTTTTTTCCCACAAACCAAAATCAGCGTGCTGACAAACTCCACGCAAATATATAGAAAGCAAGTTTTTAATGCGTTAATGAAAGCCGATAATGCAATTCTCAAACTCGACTCGGCAATAGACCAAACAATGCGCCTGATTGACCAACCTACGCGGAGTGATTTTTCGGTTGCGTGGTTGGTAAAAAACCTGCAACATTTTGAAAACAAATTGATTATACAAACAATGTTTTTGCGCGGCTCGCACAGCGGACAAAAAATTGACAACACAACACAAACGGAAATTACCGCTTATTTAAAAGTATTGCAAACTCTTAAACCTCAACAAGTTATGATTTACACTATCGACCGCGAAACGCCCGTAAAATCACTGCAAAAAATTCCATTGGAAGAATTGGAAAAAATAGCAGAACAAATCCGCAAAACAGGAATAAAAGTTTCGGTTGCAGGCTAATGTAATAATTATTGATTATGAATTATTTACAATGCAAAAATAAATGCTAAACTATTGTGAAAAAAATGCACGAATTTTGTCAAAAAATATTTGGTACAGATAACATATTGTTTTATATATATATCTTAATAAAATCAAGATTAAACGCAAAAAACAATAATTCATAATTTTAATATTTAAAATGAATTTATTTCAACTTTTCAAACAAATACTTCCATACGTTAAGCCGTATAAATGGCTTGTAATTTTAGCCTTGACGCTTACTTTTATCGGTGCGCTGACAGCGCAAGTCAATGCATACGTGCTGCAATATACTGTCAATAGCATTACTTCGCTTGTTGAGCAACACAAGCCTTTGAAAGACGGCATGCATATTGTGGCGATAATTTCTGTTATTTTGCTTTCCAAAGAGTTGATTAATATTTTTATTTCTTTTGGACAAAAATTTTTCGGCGAAAAAATCCGCATTATGATTTCTCAAGACCTCGCTCAACGTGTGATAGAAAAGGTTTTGACTTATCGGATGGCGTTTTTTACTGCCGACGAAAGCGGCTCTGGCAAATTGCAAACCCGCATCGACCAGGGAGTTTCGAGCCTGACACGCACTGTACAAAGTTTTTTTATTGATATTTTTCCGCTTTTCACATCAGCGGTTGTGGCTCTGATAGGCATGTTCAACGCCAATTTTTATGTTGGGTTGGTTGGGCTGTGCATCGTGCCTATTTATTTTTTTATAAGTCAAAAGCAGGCGCAGAAACTCAAAGGCTGGCGGCGCAATATGCGCACTTACCGCGAAAATAAATCGGGCGGAATTATTAATATTTTGGAATCGATAAACGTGATAAAATCGTTTAACCGCGAAAGTATTGAAGCGAAAAAACAACTAGACCTCCAAACCGCCCTTACCAAAACGCAGATGCGCACGCGCTCTACAAATTTTAAGTTTGACGGACTGAAAACTTTTACCGAACAGTTTGGAGTGGTAATTATCATTATATTAACGGCTTACCTTGTGCTTACAGGGCAAATGAAAATCGGCGCGGTGATGCTGCATATTATGCTGTTCAATAATGTTACCGCGCCTATCCGCCAACTGCATCGCATTTACGACGACATCAACGATGCTCTGATTTATGCAGAAGGTTTTTTTGATATTATGAATTCCGACAACGAAATAGAACAGACAGGAACGTACCGCCCCGAAAAAATTCGCGGCGAATTTGAAATGCGGCATGTTGATTTCACTTATCCGTTGGGGACGCAGGCGTTGTTTGATGTAAGTATGAAAATAGAGCCCGACAAAATAACCGCGCTTGTTGGACTTTCGGGTGCGGGCAAAAGCACAGTTATCAATCTTTTGGATAAATTTTACCAACAGCAGAGCGGACAGATTTTGCTCGATGGAGTGCCGCTCGCCGATTACGATACAAAATATTTGCGCGAAAATATTGGTTTGGTTTTGCAAAAAAATCATATTTTTTCAGGCTCTATTGCCGAAAATATTCTTTATGGAAATATTAACGCCTCTTACGAACAAATGGAAGAAGCGGCGCGTAAAGCGTATATTCACGAACAAATCATTGCTTTACCAAACGGCTATCAAGGTTCTGCGCTCGCGCTTTCGGGCGGACAGCAGCAACGAATTGCCATAGCGCGAATGTTTTTGAAAAATCCGCCGATTATTTTTCTCGACGAACCGACGGCAAGCCTCGATGCTATTGCCACCGAACAAATCAAAAATTCGCTTGATGCTATTAAAAAAGACCGTACAGTGATAATTATTTCACATTCGATTTCGCAAATTATCGACAGCGATATGATTTTTGCAATGAAAGAAGGGCAGGTGGTAGAAAGCGGCACGCACGAAGAAGTTTATCGTCAGGGCGGCATATACAAAGATATTTTTGACGCTTCGGCAAGAAGCCTCAATGTGGAAAAAATTAATGACACGATAGAAGAAAATTCAATAAAGAATTAGGAAAATGAAAATTTATTTTTTATGAATAATTAAACAATTTTTAATATAATATCTGTTTTTTAGCACGTTTTTTGTAAGAAAAATTTCACAAAAATAATTAGAGAAAATATTCAAGAATGTTGAAAAAATTTATCCTGCTGATTTTCATTATATTATGCAGTAAAAATATTGTAGCGCAAACAAACGATAATTCAAATAATAATTATTCAATAATTGTAGAAGGATCGATAGGAACAATATTACTGTCGGAATATCTTGTCAAAGATTATTCCTACGGACTTTCTGCCGAAATAGAATGGCAAACAACAGGCAAACACACTTGGGAACATTATTTCAATTTTCCTTCTATCGGCGCAGGAACGCGATTTATGACGCTTAGCAATCCTAAATTTCTTGGAAATATGTTTGCTGCATATCCTTATTTGCGTTTTCACCTTTTAAATTCAAAAATCATTAAGGCAGATTTGCAAACAGGAGTTGGGGTGTCGTTTCTAACAAAATATTATTCAAATACTCCGCATACAGGCGAAGACCCGCAAGAAATTGTTGATGGAATGAACTCAGCAATCGGTACAATGTTGAATGTTTATTTTACTGTCGATTTGGGCTTGGAAGTTCCAATAAGCAAAAATGTCAGCATTCGCGCCGATTTTAACGTTAATCACGCATCAAATGGAAATATGGGAATACCAAATCACGGCGTAAATGTGTTAAATTCTCTTTTAGGCGTAAAATTTTCACCAAATAAGGCAAAATATTCTATTCCAAAACGTACAGAGAATGTACCTGATATGCCCCGTAATGTGCAATTTGAACTGACGCTTTCGGGCGGATTGCGCAATTTGTATCACAACACAAGTAAAATGTATCCTATGGGGTCGCTGGCGTTTGCAGCATACAAACCAACTTCCAATTGGCACAGAATGGGCTTGGGGCTTGATATTTTTTACAGCGGAATTTATTCATACGTCAATTATCCATGGGATTATAACATAAATACAAGGGCTTTTATCAGTAAATATGATTTGAAAAATCTGTTTCGCGTGGGCGTTTCGTGGCAAAATGAGATAGTAATCGGCAGATTTATTGCGGGTTTTCACACAGGATTTTATCTTTATGATAATATTAAAAATTTCCAACCATATTTAGACGCTTATTATCAATATGTCAATGGAGAAGAGCAAATGCACCGCCCAATGTTTTATAAATACAAAATAAGACAACAAGACGGCTGGTTTTATGGAAGAGCCACAGGCAAATACCGTTTTACAGACCATTGGTTTGCTGCAATCGGCATAAAAACAATTCTTCTTCGCGCCGATTTTATAGAATGGGGCTTTGGATATAGATTTTAATCAATTATGAGCGTATTTTCTTTTCCTTAAAAATAAAAATATTGCACCACAAATGCCCAACAACACTATTGGAACGGCGATATTAATAATTTTCCAAAAAACAGCGTCTGTTTCTACAAGATTTTTATTCAGCAGGCGGAGTTTGAAAGTACGCGAGCGCAGTTGCAGCCATTGCTCATTGCCTGTGAGATATAGCACTGCATTTTGTATAAAATCCTTATTTCCAAATGTTTGGTTAGAAAATCGGTCGTAGCCGAGCGGCAGCGTTGTACTGTCGGACGGAATACCGTTTGTTTCGTTGCGAATAATATTACGCGATGCAATGAAAATCTGCTTTGTGGGAACGCTTTGACTTTCAATTGCTTGCACATTTGCCAAATCTTGCGGCGGCATTCTGTTTGTAAAATCGGAATTAAAAATTCCTTCCACTAAAAACGCCACAGGTAAAAATTGAGCATTGAAATACGATTTATCCATTGTTACCACCTCGCCCAAATTAACAATTGTTGGGGTTTGAATAATGTGCGTATTATCGGAAGAAAAAAGTAGAGGCGTGAATTTGAGGTTTTTATTTTCTCCAACGAGCGAAATTGCCGAAGGAAATTGAACTCTTATTTCGTTTAAATTTTTTGAAATTACATTTTCAGGATTTGGAATTAAAAGCGGCGTGTAAAAAAATGGAACTTGCTCAAATTGAGGCGATTCGCCTTGCGGAGCAATATTTACAGGTACATTTACGCATTGCATATCCTGCACCAAAATCGGTTCAATGCGCACACCATAATGGAAAAACATATCGTTGAGATTCAAATCCAACGATTTTGCAGGCGAAATTCCGCTTTTTGTAAGGTCGGTTTGGCGCAGTTCCACCCCGTCGAGCAGCCAGATAATACGTCCGCCGCGCATCAAATATTGGTCGAGAATAAATTTCTCGCTTTCGGAAAACGGCTTTTGCGCACCTGCTATAATCACCGCTGAATAACCATCTAAAATTGTCGCATCTGGCAACATTTTTCCTCTGTCAATATAAAAATATGCGCTTAATGCTTTGCTTATGTCGTATGTTTCGGCTTCCGAAAGTTCATCGTGGCCTTCTATAAACACAATTCTATGTTGTTGAGTATTAGTTAATTGGCGCAAAACGTCCGTAACTTCAAATTCAAGATTTTCAACAGAAATATTCAAATTTTCCTCGCCCGAATTGCCCGCAATATTTTTCAGCAGCCGAACAGGCAAAGTGCGGTTTTTGTAAGTGATTTCCGCATAAGGAAAAATCATTTTTTGTGAAGTGCGTCCGTCTTTAGCGCGTTCATAAACATTTGTCGGCTCTAAATTTTTATCAATTAATTGATTAAGCAAATTTACGTTTTCATTGCTTGTCGGGTCAATGTATTGAATATGAATATTTTTCGGACAATATGCGGCAAGTTCGGCAAATAAATCGCCTGTCGCCTGCCGCAAACGGAAAAAACTTGCATTCAAATCGCCTGACAGATAAATCTTTACATCAATAGGTTCGTTTATTTGGTGCATCAGATTTTTTGTTTGCGGGGCAATGCTGAAGCGTTTGTCGGAAGTCAAATCAATTCTGAAACAAAAAACGAAACACAACGCCGTTGCAGTAATTATCACTGCAAGGAAAATAATATTTTGAGTATTGAAAATACGCATTTTTTTCAAAAAAATTTCTGCAAAAGTAGTGTTTTTTAGGTTTTATTCAAAAAATAATTTTTACTTTTGCCAAAAATATAATTGTTTGTAGAAGATTGGAAGAAAGAAGACTGAAAATATAATGAAAATCGTGGGTTAATGCTATAAAAGGCAAAATCTGTAATTAAAAACATTATATTTATTTTGATTAAAATTTAAAATAAAATATGCAAAACAAGGATTTTATTGAAATTGATGGTAAAAAAATTTCGCTTTACACGCTTGTAAATTCGTGCGGAATGTCGGTTGATATTACAAATTACGGCGCCAAAATTGTTTCTGTTCAAACTCCCGACCGCAACGGAAATTTTGATGACATTGTGCTTGGATTCGATACGCTTGCCGAATATCAGGAGCAGGAAGAATATTTTGGCGCAATTTGCGGGCGATTTGCCAACAGAATCCGAAACGGCGAATTTACTCTCGACGGACAAACTTATCATTTGGCAAAAAACTGCGCGCCAAATACGCTGCACGGCGGAATTAATGGTTTTCACAAGAAAATTTGGGATATTATTAATGTAAATGAAAATACGCTTGAGTTGCATTATTTTTCAAAAAACGGAGAAGAAGGTTTTCCTGCCAATTTGGACGTTTCCGTAACTTATTCTCTTACAGATGATAACGAATTAAAAATTCACTATCAAGCAACTGCCGACCAGCCTACCGTTATCTGTCTTTGCAATCATTCATATTTTGCCTTGCAGGGCGCGGGCAATGGAACCGTGCGCGGGCAAATGTTACAGATAAATGCCGATTTTTACACCGTTTTAGACGAAAATACCTGCCCAACAGGCGAAATTGCGGCGGTAGATGGAACAGTTTATGATTTTCGCACGCAAACTGTGATTGAAACACGAATTGATAAACCTGAATTTGCACGGTTTGGCGGATTGGATAATAATTGGGTAATTCGCAAAAATCAACAGGGAGAATTGGCTTTAGCGGGCTTTGTGCTTGATATTCAAACAGGTAGAAAGTTGGAAGTTTTTACAACTCAACCCGGAATCCAAATTTATACGGGAAATTGGCTTGAAAATGTTCGCGGAAAAAACGGTAAAATCTACCATAAACACGGCGCAATTTGCCTTGAAGCGCAGGGATTTCCCGCTTCGGCAAATTTCAGTCATTTCCCATCACCTGTATTGCGCCCAAACCAAAAATATGATGAATGGTGCATTTACAAATTTTCGGTGGAAAAAGATAATATTTGTTAATACAAAAAATGGAAAAATCAGAGATAAGAAAAACGAGTTTAAAATATCAGTTTAGCGATATTTTATTGGATATAACGTGGGCTAAAATAGCCAAACGTTATTTTGAAAATCGCCTTCGTGGATATATCATAAACTTGACGGAATTGACGGCAACGGAAATGAAAACGAGTTTTCGCATTCTGAAAAATTGCAACTTAAAAACGCTCTTTGCGATTTGGCGGAACGCATTTGTACAGCAGCCGACAAAATAGAGGTTTAAGAAATTAAAAATAACGTTTTTTTTTGTTATGCGACACTATGCAGATAGCGCAACGCAACGGATATGATTTTAAAATTATTAAAACTTGTAAATTTTGCAAGTTTTAATAATTTATGCTATCTTTGCAGCGTGAAAGATATAATCAAAAGAAAGGAATATCTTGATAAACTATTGTCATACAAGGACAAAGATATTATCAAAGTCGTAACAGGCTTGCGGCGTTCGGGTAAATCTACGCTGTTGGAATTGTTTAGAAATCGTTTGTTGGAAAATAATGTAATGCCTGAACAAACGCAATTCTATAATTTTGAATTGCCCGAAAACTACCTGAATAAGTCGTGGGAAACACTTTATTTTGAAATAAAATCAAAATTGCAGATTGACAAACCCAATTACATTTTTCTTGATGAAATTCAGAACATTGCCTATTTTGAAAAATTGGTTGACGGATTGTTTGTTACCCCAAATGTAGATGTTTATATTACAGGTTAAAATGCAAATTTATTGTCGAGTGAGTTGGCTACATTGTTGAGCGGCAGGTATATTGAAATATCAATTTTGCCATTTTCGTTTGCAGAATATTTGGAAGTCAGAGGTATTGACACAAGTCATAAATATCTGAATTATGAAGCGCTGTTTTACGATTATGTAAACGAAACTTCGTTGCCGAAAGGCGTTGAGTTAAGAGAAGAAGGTTTTGACAGAATTTACGAATACCTCGAAGCGTTGTATGCCACCATTATAGAGAAAGACATAACACAACGATACAAAATATATGACAAACGGGCATTTGGAAATGTTGCAAAATTTGTGGCGGCAAATATTGGAAGTCCGATTTCGCCGAGCAGTATTTCAAAAGCGTTAAAAGCAGATAATCAGAGTATTCACAATACTACCGTTGAGAAATATATTGAATATTTGGTCGGAAGTTTTGTGTTTTATTGCGTGAATCGTTTCGACATTAAAGGCAAAAAGCAACTTTCAACATTGGAAAAATATTATCTTGCGCCCTCGTTTGTTTCTTAAAGTCTGAAAAGAAAAAAAGTATTATCCATTGTTTTGTTAATTTATTATTTTATGTTAAACTATTTGTTTAATTTATTCATACATATAACTATAAATAAATACTTTACAATAAAAATATTATTAATCATAATATTTTCTCAAATAAGAAGAACAATCCTTTTCTCCAATTTGCTTCGCCTGTTTTGCCATATCCAAGTTTATTATATAGTTTTAATGCTATCGGATTTTTTGAAAACGCATCTAACCTTATTGAATTTACATTTTTATTTTTCAAATAATCTTCTATATACAACATTATTTTTGTCCCTAAACCTATATTTTGATATTCAGTATCTAAACATAATCTGTGTAAAACCATAAAATTATCGCCATTATATTCCCATTTTCCATTAAAATATTCTTGGTCATATTCTTTATTGAGAACAAATGCCGAAATTATCTTTTTATCATATATTATTTTGTATAATTGCTTTTTTAATATATCATCTTCCAATATATTTTTTTGCGGATAAATTTCGTCCCATTGAAAAATATTGTTCTTTATCATATTTTCAATGGCATTTCTATATATATCGTCAATAACATCTAAATCTTCAATTTCTGCCAATTTTATATCCATAATTTGTATCATAAAATTATTTTTTTCATATTTATTCTAATTTAAATTATTAATATTCAATTATTTAAAATCTTTTGTGAAAAAATACGGCGGTTGATGTGTAATAACAAACAACTTACTAATAATTAGTAAGTTGTTGTTAGAATAAAGTACTGCATAACGGAATCGAACCGTTCTTACATGACTGAGAATCATGAGTCCTAACCGATAGACGAATGCAGCATTTTAAGAACGCAAAGATAATATTTCTTTTACATAGAAAAAAATATTTACAAAAAATCACAATTTACTCGCTACAATTTCCCACGCTTGCTGCATCAATTCGCTTTCCGTTTGGTAATTGGTGTAATTAATAGGCGGGTGAAAGTACATTTCAACTGTTCCATAAGTGAATTTTGGTCCGTGATTGCGGGGCAAACGGTCGTAACTTCCGCGCAAAGTGATAGGCAAAATCGGCAAGTGCAAATCGCCTGTAATGCGAAATGCGCCACGTTTGAAACGCTGCATTTTGCCGTCGTGCGTGCGTGAACCTTCGGGAAAAATCACAACCGAAATGCCGTTTTGCAATGTTCGTTCCGCCATTGCAATGCTTTTGTTTGCCTCAATTCCAGCCGAACGTTCGATAAAAATATGTCCTGCCGCCTTACACGCCCAGCCCACAAATGGAATTTTGAAAAGTTCTGCTTTCATCAACCATTTAAACACCGAAGGCAGCCAGCCGTAAATCACAAAAATATCTATAATACTCTGATGATTAGAGATATAGACATACGATTGATTTGTGTCAATGTTTTCTTTACCAAAAACTTTAACGCGAATTAACAAAAGAAAACATACAAGTTTTGCCCACATTTTCGGAATTGCGTGCGCAAAACGCGCTTTTGGAAAAAACGGCGAAATTATCATTGTCAAAATCGCTGTAACAATTGTCAAAATCGCTATCAAAGGTATGGCAATGAGCCAAAGATAAATATTGTAGAATATTTTTTTCATTTCTTTGTCTGGATTTCTTTTATTTTTAATAATAATTCTTCTTTTCGTTTTTCTTTGATTTTCAAAAAGTTAGCATATTCTGCCGACTCCTCAAACATTGCGCGATGTTCCTCGTCTGCTGCAACTTTATGCGCCAAAGATACAATTTTTTTTGTTTCTAAAGAAAAAAATGTATCTGAAAATTTTTCCCAAACATAATCTATTGCGCTTTCGTTTGGGTGAAGCATATCGGCAGCACAAAAACGATAATCGCGCAACTCGTCCATAACTATCTCGTATGCAGGAAAATATGAAACATTTTCAAATTCTTTTTCCAACTTTTCGGCTGCCAAAAGCAAAATGCTTTTACTTAAATTATTTTCGTGAAAACCGTCTTTTGCGTGCCGCACAGGGCTAACTGTCAGTACAATATGTAAATTCGGATTAAATATTTTAAGTTTTAAAAATATTTTTTTAAAAATAAAAACAATTTCATCAACACTCAAACGGCGGCGCGTAAAATTTTCAGCAGGCAATTTATGGCAATTTGCAACAATTTCTCCCGTTGATTTCAGTTCAAAAATCCATGCTGTTCCAAATGTAATAAACATAAAATCTGCATTTTGTAAATTTTTCACTGCTTTCGTAAAACGCATATTTATTTTTTCCAAACATTGCTCTGGGCAAACAGCCGAAAACGAAGTATCAAAGGCAAAATTAAAATATAACGAGCCGTTTGTCGTCAAATCGTTTTTATCAAATTTCCTGTTTTCAATCAACATTTCAATATTTTGCGCAATGGAGGCAGGATTGAAAAGTATGCCGAAAGGATTTATATCTATTTGAAAATAAGCACGTTGCAATTTTTTTCCAATATTTTCGGAAAAACACGAGCCAAAAGAAATAATTTTGCTTTGGTAATCTATCTTTTGAGGTGACGGCGATATGTTAATATGTGTAAAAAAATTCATTTTTATAAATTTTCAGGAAATTGCATAGTTGCGCAATGCAGCGAACCGCCCTGTTTTATCAGCGGCAAGCAGTTGATTGGCACAATTTTTCGGTTTGGAAAAACATTTTTTAAAATTTCAGCAGCAATTTTGTCTTTTGGAGAATTGTATGTTGGCAAAAGCAATGCATCGTTGATTATCAGAAAGTTAGCATAAGTTGCAGGTAAAATTTTTCCGTCAAAAACAACTCTGTCAGCCATTGGCAAGGCAACCAAATTATACGGTTTTCCGTCTGCGGTACGAAAATTTTGCAGTTCAAGTTCCATTGCGGCAAGTTCCTGATAATGAAAATCTTGCGAATCTTCACATTTAACATAAGCGATTGTTTTTTCGCTGCAGAAACGCGCCAAAGTGTCGATGTGGCTGTCGGTGTCGTCGCCTGCTAAAAAACCGTTTTTCAGCCAAAAAATGCGATTTATTCCAAAATATTTTTTCAGATTTTTCTCTATTGCGTTTTTACTCAAATAGTTACGATTTTCGGAAAGCAGGCATTTTTCGGTTGTAAGAACAGTTCCCGCGCCGTCAGTTTCTATGCTACCGCCTTCAAGAATAAAGTTTCGGCAATTTTTATAATTAAAATCTGTAAATATTTTTTCTGAAAATAAATTTGAAGTAATCAAATTATCATAATTTGCGGCAAATTTCAGCCCCCAGCCGTTAAAAGTAAAATCTAAAAGCGTGCGACGATTGTTGCGAAAAACAGTAATTGCGGCGTGGTCGCGCGCCCAAGTGTCGTTCGATTTTATATTTACAATTTTAAGTTTATAATTGTTTTTTCCATTCAATTTTTCAAGTTTTTCCGCGCTTTGAGCATCTGCGCAAACCGCCAAAACATTTTCAAACTGCAAAATCGCTTTAATAATTTCACAAAAACAATCCTGCGCTTCATCGAGCATATCAGCCCAATCGGTCGCTGCGTGCGGAAAAGTCAGTTGAACAAAACCCTGCTTTGCCCATTCGGGCGGGAAAAATATTTGAGAATTTGACATTTTTTAATAAATCTTTCAGCAAAATTACAAAATATTTTTTATAAATAAAATTTTTGGTTAAAAGATTTTTTACACAGCCTCATTTTGGATATAAGAATTTATAAACCGATTTTATCATCAGTTTTACATTTTGTTTTTTAGCATTTTAAATTTGGAAAATAAAAATATATCTGTTACTTTTTATCTTATCAAGATTTTTAGAAACGTGTTAAGTTTAAAACGGCAAGTAATTTAGAATCATAATTATGATACAAAATAAGTTTTTACAAATGCTTTTCGATTATCGAAAGCCTTTATCGTGTCGCGAATACTGGGGAAGTTTGCTTTTCTTGTTGATGTTATTATTTTCGAGCGTTTCTGTAATGAATTGGATGAAATTAGATGAAATACTAAAGACAGTTCAAACAAGCGGATATTCATCATTTTTTACTTTGGGAATAAAAAATGCACGTTTTTTAGGTATGATACTTGATTATTTCAATTCGTTTCTGAATTTTGCAGTATTGGCTGTTGCTTTTTCTTCAATAATAATTACATTAAAACGCAGTAAAACATTAGGATATTCTAAAATAATGCGCTGGATTTTTGCTGTTATTACCTACCTTGCATTTTTTTCAATAATCAGTATTTATGTGTTTTATGTTTATTATGCACAAGAGTTCTCACACTCATCAATAATAATGCCTGAAGAATATGAACAATTAATTCCGATTGGCATATCAATACTTGGAATTATCATTGTTTTGGGTATTGTGTCGGTAATTTTGCTATCGCGTAAAACAGAAAGCGACCTAGAAGAACTACGATATTACTATGATTATGATTCAATTACTGCTGTTTTTTAATTATGCTAAATATATTCTTGGTGTTAGCATTATATCTGTATTGATTGGATTTATAAAACCATATATGATTGCGTTTTTTATGATTTTAATCAACTTATTTTTTCTTTTTGGAGCATTCTATTTTTATATTAAAATTGTGATAAAACGCTCGCGTGATGCTGGTGTAAAACCGAAATATATTATTATTGCATATATCGCAACAATTTGTGTGTTGCTAACTTATTTTGTGTTAGTATATGCCAAATGTTTGCAGGGAAAAGACATATTGGCATTTTTTGCTAATAGATTTTGTCTTACAATATTACAACTTCTCACAATCTACAACTTTGTATTGATTGCCTTGCCGTCGAAAGAAAATAAATGAATATAAATATTTATGTGGGTAATAATTAATTGTTAAAAATTTAACGAAAACAGCAAGTAATGGCAGGTTTTAACCCGCCGTTACGACTTATTTTCATAAATTTCAACATTTACAAACCAAATTCCTGTCGCCAAAGCCATTATCCACACGGGCTACATTGCACCAGAATTTATTTTCAGCAACCCATTGAGTCGGATAGGCGGCTTGGGCGCGGCTGTACGGATGCGTCCATTCATCAGAAACAACGGAATATTCGGGATGCGGAGCATTAAGCAAAAGATTGTCGGTTTTGTCTGCCGTGCCGCTTTCAATGTCTTTTATTTCATCAAAAATATGCAGCATAGCATCAACAAATCGGTCGAGTTCCGCTAACGATTCGCTTTCTGTTGGTTCAACCATAAGCGTGCCATGAACAGGAAACGAAAGCGTAGGCGCGTGAAAACCATAATCCATCAAGCGTTTTGCAATATCATTTTCAGTAACGCCCACAGATTTCAAATTTCTGCATTCCAAAATCAACTCGTGCCCTACTCTACCGTTTTTGCCCGTATATACAATTCCATAAGCATTTTTTAGTTTTACAGCAAGATAATTGGCGTTCAAAATTGCAATTTCCGTCGATTTGCGCAAACCTTCTTCGCCAAGCATTAAAATATACGCATAGGTAATCGGCAAAAGCATTGCATTGCCATAAGGCGCAGAAGCAACGGTATTTATGCCAAATGTTTCACTCGGTAAAAATTCTGCCAAATGTTCGGCTGCGCAAATTGGACCAACGCCAGGTCCGCCGCCGCCATGCGGCATTGCAAATGTTTTATGCAAATTCAAATGGCAAAGGTCAGCGCCGATAGTTGCGGGATTTGTCAGTCCGACTTGCGCATTCATATTTGCGCCATCCAAATATACCTGTCCGCCGTTTTGATGAACAATTTCGCACATTTTTTTTATATCTTCTTCAAAAATTCCGTGCGTTGAAGGATAAGTTATCATACAGGCAGCCAAGCAATTGGCGTGTTCTTTGGCTTTTGCTTCCCAATCCTGCAAATCGGTATTTCCGTTTTCATCGGTTTTTACAACCACAGGCTTAAAACCCGCCTGAACTGCACTTGCAGGATTAGTTCCGTGCGCAGAGGCAGGAATAAGAACAACATTGCGCTGGGTTTGCCCTTTGGATTTTAAATATTCGCGTACAACCATCAGACCAGCAAATTCGCCCGCTGCGCCAGAATTTGGCTGGAGGCTGCAAGATGAAAAACCTGTAATTATCGACAAAAATTCTTCCAAATTTTCAATCATTGCGTTGTAACCTTCGGTTTGGTCGGCAGGGGCAAGCGGGTGAATATTAGCAAATTTAGGATTGCTCAAAGGTAACATTTCTACCGCCGCATTCAGTTTCATTGTGCATGAGCCAAGCGAAATCATTGAATGAGTAAGCGAAATATCGCGCCTCTCCAACTTTTTGATATAGCGCATCATATCAGTTTCGGTATGATATTTTTTGAAAACATCGGCAGTTAAAAAATCAGATTTGCGCTCAAAAGATTCGTCAAACGATTTCAAATTGTCAAATTCATATTCTTGAGCAAAAACCGCCTGATTATCAACGCTTTCTGCAAAAATATTTATCAAAATATTAACTTTTTCCAAATTTGTGGTTTCATCAACGCTTAATCCAATCTGTCCATTTTCAAAATAATAAAAATTCACTCCATAATCAAGTGCAATCTCGCGGAATCTTTCAACTTCTACATCTTCGGGCAATGAAATTTTAAGAGTATCAAAAAAGTTATCGTTTTGCTGTGAAAATCCATAAACAGGCAAAATTTCATTCAAATAAGTTGCAATTGCGTGAATGCGATTTGCTATTTGCCTCAACCCTTCCGTGCCGTGATAAACAGCATAAAAACCTGCCATGTTGGCAGTTAATGCCTGCGCCGTACAAATATTAGAAGTCGCTTTTTCTCGTTTAATGTGCTGTTCGCGCGTTTGCAAAGCCATTCGGTAGGCTTTGCGTCCGTTTGCATCAACAGAAATTCCAATAATCCTGCCGGGCATATCGCGTTTAAATTCTTCACGTGTAGCAAAATACG
>JGI20171J14444_1000202_pt1 | contig 20528 bp, 15 predicted proteins | sample TergutNc150P4_FD_14444 | JGI IMG/M metagenome (IMG submission 14444) | reverse complement strand
ACATCAAGAAAGTTAAGTTTCGCAGATTCTGCTTTGGTCAGAAAGTAAGGGTTCGTTTTTAGCGTTTTTTTTTAACACTGAAACAACAGTGTTTTTATTGATTTTCAAAACTCTACCGGTGTCTCTGACACCACTACCATTAAGTGTCATCTCTATTATCTTCTCTCTAACACCAAATATATAAGCATTATAGCGATACTCTTGTTGAAAGTATTTTTTGCACGACTTGCAATGCCAACGCTGTAAACTGTTAGGGCTTTTCCCGTTTTTCTGCAAATTATTACTATTGCAATACGGACAATGTATCTCTACCGTGTGAATCATTTTTTTTAATGCAAAGATAATAATTTTCAGTTTGTTTAAGACATTACCCTATTGCGCTGGGGATGTGGCATTCAGCAAACGCAAGTCGGTTTTATTTGTTTGAAAAAATCATTTCCCTTATCGTCAACCAAAATAAATGCGGGAAAATCAACAACTTCTATTTTCCAAATTGCTTCCATTCCAAGTTCGGGATAGGCGATGCATTCTACTTTTTTGATGCTGTTTTGCGCCAAAATAGCTGCAGGTCCACCTATTGATCCGAGATAAAAGCCGCCGTGTTTCTGGCAGGCATCAGTTACTTGCTGGCTGCGGTTACCTTTGGCAATCATTACCATTGAACCGCCTTTGCTTTGGAATAAATCCACATAAGAATCCATTCTGCCCGCTGTTGTTGGTCCGAACGAGCCTGACGGCATTTCTCTGGGTGTTTTGGCTGGTCCTGCATAATAAATCGGGTGATTTTTAACATATTCGGGCAAATCCTGTCCGCTGTCAAGCAGTTCTTTGAGTTTTGCGTGGGCGATATCGCGCCCGACAATGATTGTTCCGTTAAGTGAAATACGTGTGGAAACAGGATATTTTGTTAATTCTGCCAAAATTTCTTTCATCGGGCGGTTGAGGTCAATTTCTACAGCATTTCCTTCGCCTGCATTGCGGTATTCTTCGGGAATATATTTTGACGGATTATCTTCCAATTTTTCAATCCACAAACCGTCTTTGTTAATTTTTGCCTTAATATTTCTATCTGCCGAGCAGGAAACCGCCATACCTACAAAGCAACTTGCTCCGTGACGCGGCAAACGCACAATGCGAATGTCGTGAGCAAAATATTTTCCGCCAAATTGCGCCCCGATACCCGAATTTTGTGCTGCTTTCAATATTTTTTCTTCCATTTCCAAATCCCTGAATGCCTGCCCAAATTCGTTGCCCTGCGTTGGAAGTTCATCGTAATATTTTGTAGATGCGAGTTTTACGGTTTTCATACACATATCGGCAGAAGCTCCGCCGACAACAAATGCTATATGATATGGCGGACAAGCCGATGTTCCGAGCGTTTTTATTTTTTCGCTTAAAAATTTTTCCAAACTTGCGGGATTGAGCAATGCTTTTGTTTCCTGAAAAAGATATGATTTGTTAGCCGAGCCGCCGCCTTTGGCAATGAAAAGAAAGTTGTATTCTTCACCGTCTGTAGCCACAAGGTCGATTTGTGCGGGCAAGTTTGTACCTGTATTCACTTCGTCGTACATTGTCAGCGGCGCATTTTGCGAGTAGCGCAAATTGTCTTCGGTGTATGTTTGATAAATTCCGCGCGAAATCGCCTCTTCGTCTGCGCCGCCTGTCCAAACCTGCTGACCTTTTTTGGCATAAACAGTTGCCGTGCCTGTATCCTGACAGAAAGGCAACTGACCTTTTGCCGATACTTCCGCATTGCGCAACATTGTTAGCGCAACGTATTTATCGTTTTCAGATGCTTGCGGGTCGCTCAAAATTTTTGCCACCTGCGCCTGATGTTCGGGGCGAAGCAGAAAAGCGCAATCGTGCATTGCTTGCCGCGCTATTGCGGTAAGACCTTCGAGCGCAATTTTGAGAATTTTTTTACCTTCAAATTCCGTTTGAGATACGAAATCTTTTGTCAATAAATAATATTGCGTTTCGTCCTTTTCTGCGTGAGGAAACGGCTCTTGATATTGAAATGGTTTTGCCATATTTTTGTAATTTTATAAATTTGAATTTTGTTCTGCAAAAATAGTTAATTTTACAGAGATTGCAAAATTTATCATTGCCCGCCGCCCTGTCCGCTGCCGCCTTGCGAATTTCCGCCGCTTTTCAAATCGTCGTTGGTGATTGTGCGCTGAACTTTTTTGATTTGCGTTTTCATTTCGCCGAAAGTATAACTTACCTGCAACCCAATTGCGCGGAAAGTACGCTCGTTGCGGTAATATCGGTAATATTGGTCTTCCTGCCTAAATTCGTTGGTATAAACCTGCTTGCCCTTAAACACTCCGCGCAAGCGAAGGCTGACATTCAGTTTTTTATTCAAAAAATCTTTGCTTAAAGATGCCGCAGAAAACGACCATCCAAATCCTTTGCCCTGCAAATTAATCCATGGCGTTTGATAAGCAAAGTTCATTCCGAATTTCAAATCAAGCGGCAATGTATATGAAAAACCGCCATATATAGAGTACGTCCAACCTTCATTTGTAATGGTTTGTTCTTGATTTTTCGCGCTGTAATAAAGATAATTTAAACTTGTATTTGCATTGATTCTGAATTTTTTTGTCGGAGTCCATGAAAAATACAGATTTCCGCCGCTGTTGCTGTGCTTGCCGATATTTTCGTAAGTGGAAACTATTGTAACTTTGTTGTCGTCTGATATTTGCAATAAAGACATTTGGTCTATCGAATTATTTGTAAACGAAGTATTTAAACTTGCATTCAAATTAAATTTCTGTGAAAAAAATCCGTAAGCAAATGAAAAAGAATTACTGATTTCAGGTTTCAATTCAGGATTGCCCTTACTGATATTTGTAGCGTCCGAATTGTCGATAAAAGGATTAAGATACCAAATACTCGGACGGGAAATGCTTTGATTGTACGATAATTTCAGATTTGAAGCATCAGAAGTTTTGTACGATAAAACTACCGAAGGCACAACATTAAAATATGGTTTTGGAGTAAAATTTTTTTCGGGTTTATCAAGAAATTTAACATCAGACGAAGTGCTTTCCATGCGCAAGCCTGCCCGCGCGCTGAATTTTTCAAGTTTAAAAGTATAACTGCCGTATGCGCCGACAATATTTTGCCTGTAGCGCATATCGGCGGCGGAAGTTTGCGTTGTGTCGATTTGATAGATTTCATCGGAGTTTTGGCGGATAAGATATTCATTGTTGCTGTTATTTAGCCGCAAAATATATTTTACGCCCGCCTCTACAACGTGCTTTTTGCCGAGCGGCTCGGTGTAATCAACTTGAAAAGTATGTTCGTTAGTTTTGCCTTCCATAGAAATATCGCGGTCGGACGGAGCGGGATTAAAATGATTTTCAAACCCGACAGAATCGCGCGTAATAATATTATTATGCGATGAATTGGGCGATGTGTCTAATTGATACGAAAAAGTCAGCAGTCGGTCTTTTTTATGAAAACTGCGCTGATAATTTGCATTGACCGACATTCCGCCCCACCCGCCTTTGTAATAATTCAAAGTATTGTAACCCGAAATCGGCGTTTGATTCAAACTGTCGGCATACATCAAAGTTTCTCCGCGCCACTGTCTGGTGGCGCTGCTGCCGCCGTAACCGCTTGCCGAAAGTGAAACAAGATTCAGAGAATCAAGTTCATAAGTGGCTTCTAACGAGCCGTAGCCGAACAGGAAACCAACCTTGCTTGAACGACTGGTTTGTTGCATAAAACGATAGGAATCTTCTATAACTTCTGCATTGAGATTTTCCTGATAGTTATACGAAGTTTGCGCATAATCGCGCCCTTTGTAATAGGTAAAATTGGCAGAAATTCCAAATTTTCCAATTTTTGTAGAAAAATTTCCACCCAAACTATATGCGCCCAAATTGTTTATTGATGCATTTATGCTGCCTGTATATCCGCCAAAAGATGTTTCGGTAACGATATTGAGAATTGCGCCAACGCCTTCGGCATCGTATTTTGCGCCGGGGTCGGTTATCACTTCAATTTTTTTGATAGACGATGCAGGCATCGACTTCAAAACCTGCGATGGATTGTTGGCAATCATTGTTGAAGGTTTGCCGTTGAGATAAATTTTGAAATTTGACGAGCCTTTTATCTTAATATTTTCTTCGCCATCGACAGTAACCATCGGCACTTTTTGCAACATTTCAAGTACGTTACTCGATTTTGAATCGGGATCTACCTGTATGTCGTAACTGATTCTGTCAATTTCGGTTTTCACAAGCGGCGCAGCAGCCGTAACTGTAACTTCCGCAAGTTGTTCGCTGGCATCTGCCATCAGAATTTTCCCCAAATCTATGTTTTTCTGATTTTCCGAAACAGAAAATTCAACTTTTTTTGTATTTTTGCCGATAAATTCTGCTGCAAGCACAAAATCTCCCGCACTGTTTATTGTAAGCGAAAACAGCCCCTGTTCATCGGAAGCAACGGCTTTTACAATCTTAAATGATTGTTTTTCCATAATCCGCACCGTTGCAAAAGACACAGGTGAATTGGTCAGCGAATCTACAATTTGTCCGCTAACTGTGTAAATTTCATTGTTTTGAGAAAACAAATTACCTGAAGCAAATATTAACATAAATGCCAAAAGGAGAATTTTAAAATATTTTTTCATGAAATAATGTATTTAGCGTTTTTTGAAATTCAAAGATTTTTATCACAAAAATAAAACATATTTTTGCCGATTTGTTTCGTTTGTTTGTCGTTTCTTGTTTTTTAATTTCTAATTTTTTTGCAAAAAAATTTTTAGCAAAAATACAACAATTATTATTCAATTATTGTCATTTCGCCTGCAATATCTGTTTTTAACAGTTTTTTAACTTCGGCTAAGGATTGATTTTCTCCCAAAAGATACATAAGTTTTGTAACAATCGCCTCTGTGGTGCAGTCGTATGCGCTTATTACGCCAATATCAATAAGATTCAAACTTGTTGAATAACGCCCCATTTCCACCGAACCTGTGCTGCATTGAGTTTTATTGACAATCAAAATTCCCTTACGCGCGGCGGCTTTTAAGGCTTTTCCAAACCACAATTTTTGCGGAACATTACCCGAACCGAAACTTTCAAGCACAAGGGCTTTAAGATTGGGCGTACCGAGAACAGCGCGAACTGTATTTTCATTAATTCCCGGAAAAATTTTAAGAATTGCAATATTATTGTCGGTTTTGGTGCGCACGCGCAGTTTGGCAGATTTTGCAGGATAGCGAATGTTCGATTGGAAATATTTAATATGCACGCCCGCTTTGGCAAGCGGCGGATAATTGTATGAGCGAAATGCCGAAAAATGTTCCGCATTTTTCTTTGTTGTGCGGTTGCCGCGATAAAGTTCATCTTCAAAAAATACACATACTTCGGGCACTACTGCCGCTCCAACTTCATTTTTTGCGCAGGCAAGTTCAATTGCCGTAAGCAAATTTTCCTTTGCATCGCTGCGCAACATTCCTATTGGCAGTTGCGAGCCTGTTAAAATAATCGGTTTTGTCAAATTTTCAAACATAAAACTTAATGCAGAAGCGGTGTAAGCCATTGTATCTGTACCGTGAAGCACCACAAAACCATCGAATTCATCATAATGTTTTTCAATCAGACGGGCAATTTTTTCCCACATATCGGCATCAACTTCCGAAGAATCGACAAGCGGATGAAACGGAATACTTTTAAGATTAACGCCTGTTTGTTTGAGTTCGGGCAATAATTTTTGCAGCCGCTCAAAATTTATCGGACGCAACGCGCCATTTGCAGGGTCTTCTGCCATACTGATTGTACCGCCAGTAAAAAGAAGTAAAACTGAATTTTTCTTTGTCATATATATTTTATTTGCAAATTACTGAAATTCAGTATATTTGTGTTGTAAAAATAAAAAAATATTGTAAGGCAAAAGTACAAAATTTATTTCACAGTTGAACTTAAATTAATAGAATTCCTAAAAACGTCATTGCACACTGCTGATGGGCTTCACGTCATTGGTAGCGATAGCCAAGCAATCCTGCATAACAATAAAAACTATGATAATCAATAATCTCTAAATTTTTCAAACAGACTCTTAATAATAAAAATTTTATTAATTTTGCAAAAAATTTTTTTTGAATAAAAATAGTTATTATGGCAACAACTCCCGTGAAAAACAAAACGAGAAAACATAATTTTCTGCGGAAATTTTGGTTGGGTTTTAGCATATTTTTGCTGTTTATTGTACTTATTTTCTTTATGATAGGCAAAGGCTGGCTTGGATATGTTCCCGATATTGAAGAATTGCAGAATCCAAAAATTCGCCTTGCTACAGAAATTTATTCGTCCGACCTTGAAGTCCTTGGGCGATATTACTTTAAAGAAAATCGCGTTGGCGTAAGTTACAATCAAATTTCGCCAAATCTGATTAAAGCGCTGGTTGCCACCGAAGATAAGCGTTATTACTCTCATTCGGGCATCGACGGCAGAGGGCTTATTCGCGCTTTTGCACTTTTGGGCAGAAAAGGCGGCGGCAGTACAATCACCCAGCAGTTGGCAAAGCAACTTTACTCCGAACAATCGCGAAATATTTTTGAACGTGCACTCAAAAAGCCGATTGAATGGGTTATTGCTGTAAAACTTGAGCGACTTTATTCCAAAGAAGAAATTGCTACGCTCTATCTTAATCAGGTTGATTTTCTCAATAATGCGGTTGGAATAAAATCGGCGGCGATGTCGTATTTCAACACAACGCCCGAAAAACTGACAATCGAACAGGCGGCAACTATTGTTGGAATGTGTAAAAATCCTTCCGTTTATAATCCGCGCAAAAATTTGCAGGCGGCAACAAACCGCCGAAACACAGTGCTTGAACAAATGCTCGCAGCAAAAGATATTACAAAAACAGAATGTGATTCGCTGAAAAAAATTCCTTTGACAATAGATTTTCATCGTTTTGACCACAAAGACGGACTCGCAGCGTATTTCCGTGAATATTTAAGAAAAATTTTAACAGCCCAAAAGCCGCAAAAAAGCGACTATGCCGAATGGCAAAAAAATCAATACGAAAAAGATAATTTTGAATGGGAAAACAATCCGCTTTATGGTTTTTGTGAAAAAACAAAAAAGCCTGACGGTTCAAAATACAATATTTATTCCGATGGTTTGAAAATTTACACAACTATTGATTCACGAATGCAACTTTATGCCGAAGAGGCAGTTTTGGAACAAATGACAACTTTGCAGGAGCAATTTTTTAAAGAAAAAAAAGGAAAACCCAAAGCGCCGTATTCCAATGCAACTCCGCAGGAAACTATCGACAATAACCTAAACCGCGCAATGCGCTATTGCGATCGCTATTTGAACATGAAAAAAGATGGCGCAAGCGATGCTGAAATCAAAAAAGCGTTTAATACCAAAATTGAGATGCAGGTTTTTTCGTACAAAGGCAGCATTGATACGGTAATGACACCATTGGATTCTATCCGTTACACAAAATATTTTTTGCGTTGCGGAATGATGTCCATAGACCCGCAAAGCGGACACGTTAAAGCATACGTTGGCGGAACCGATTTTTCTCAATTTCAGTACGATATGGTAACTCATGGGCGGCGGCAAATAGGCTCAACTGTTAAGCCATTTCTTTATTCTTTAGCAATGTCTGAAAAAATGGCGCCTTGCGATGAAGTTATTCATCAACCTATTACAATACATTTACCTGCGGGCAACACATGGACTCCGCGCAACAGTACAACCGCGCGGCGCGGTGAAATGGTTTCTTTGCGTTGGGGGCTGGCTAATTCAAGCAACTGGGTTTCGGCTTATTTGATGAGCATCTTACCGCCTGCACAACTTGTAGATATGATGCACTCGTTTGGAATTACAGGATATCTTCCTGCCGTTCCTTCGCTTTGTCTTGGTCCGTGCGAAGTGTCGGTTGAAGAGATGGTTGATGCTTATACTGCTTTCCCCAACAACGGAATGCGCGTTACACCAATTTACGTTACGCGAATTGAAGATGCAAAAGGCAATATTATCGCATCTTTTTCGCCAGAAATGCACGAAGTTTTTGACGAAACCACTGCTTATGAAATGATTTATATGCTGCGTGGAGTGATTGATGGCGGGACAGGAAGTCGCGTGCGCCGACTTGGACTCACAATGCCCGCAGGCGGAAAAACAGGTACAACCAACGACAATGCCGACAGTTGGTTTATGGGTTTCACACCAACTCTTGTTACAGGCGTTTGGGTTGGCGGCGAAGACCGTGATATTCACTTTGACACTATGCTTTACGGACAGGGCGCGGCAAGCGCATTGCCTGTTTGGGCTTTTTATATGAAAAAAGTCCTCGCCAATCCAAAACTGCCATACAATATTAACGACCAATTCAACGTTCCTGCATCATTCAATCCAAATGCCGATTGCTCGGTAGCGACGAGTTCGGAAGGAGTGGAAGAATAAAATTATTAGACTTTGCTAATTAAATTTACATTTTGTCATTTTTAAAATATAGTTGAATTGCTGAAACATTCAATATGCAATTTCATAAGAATTTATATAGTTGGAAATACCGATTATCAGGATAAAAAATATTTAGAATAATAAAAATAAAAAAAAAAATATGAATACCGAATTATTACAAAAATGCGAACAAAAAGCGCAAATGTGGCTCACAGGGAATTATAACAGCCAAACAAAAAGCGCAATACAAAAAATGCTTGACAACCCCGATAAAAGCGAGTTGATTGACGCTTTTTATCAGGATTTGGAATTTGGCACAGGCGGCTTGCGCGGAATTATGGGCGCAGGCTCAAACCGTATGAATATTTACACTGTCGGGGCGGCAACGCAGGGTTTGGCAAATTATCTGAAAATGCAATTTCCTAATGTTGAGCAAATTAAAGTTACGGTTGGGCACGATTGCCGCAACAATAGCAAATATTTTGCGCAAACTGTCGCCGATATTTTTTCGGCAAATGGAATTAAGGTTTTTCTCTTTGAAGACCTTCGCCCAACGCCTGAAATTTCGTTTGCAATTCGTCATTTGGGTTGCCAAAGCGGCGTTATGGTAACTGCATCGCACAATCCCAAAGAATACAACGGTTATAAAGCCTATTGGGACGATGGTGCGCAATTCGTTGCTCCTCACGATGTTGATGTGATTAAAGAGGTGAATAAAATTACAAATATCGACAGCATAAAATTTGCAGGCAATCCGTCTTTAATCCAAAAAATTGGCGAAGATATTGATAAAATTTATCTTGAAAAAGTAAAATCACTGTCGCTGTCGCCCGATGCAATTAAGCGGAACAGCGATTTAAAAATTGTTTATACGCCAATTCACGGTTGCGGTATGGTGCTTATTCCAAGAGTTTTACGCGAACTTGGCTTTACAAATATAATTACCGTAGAAGAGCAAATGGTGCAAAGCGGCGATTTTCCGACTGTTGCCTCGCCCAACCCAGAAGAACCTGCTACGCTTGATTTGGCTATAAGAAAAGCAAAAAATATTGATGCAGATATTGTTATGGCATCAGACCCGGATTCCGATAGACTTGGAATTGCCGTGAAAAACGAAAAAGGTGAATGGATGCTTATCAACGGCAACCAAACATGCATGGTTTTTACTTATTATTTAATAAAAAAATGGGAAGAATTAGGCAAACTCACAGGAAATGAGTACGTTGTAAAAACAATCGTAACCACCGAAATTATCAAAGATATTGCCGATAAATCGGGCGTGGAAATGTTCGATTGCTTTACAGGTTTCAAATGGATAGCCGCTGTAATACGCGAAAACGAAGGCAAAAAAACCTACATTGGCGGCGGCGAAGAAAGTTACGGCTTTTTGCCCGAAACTTTTTGCCGCGACAAAGACGCCGTTTCCGCCTGCGTTCTAATGGCTGAAATTACCGCTTGGGCAAAAGATAATGGCAAAACATGGCTCGAAATGTTGCAGGATTTGTATTTAGAATATGGTTACGGCAAAGAAAAAGGCATTTCCGTTGTTCGTAAAGGGCAAAGCGGCGCAGCCGAAATTCAACAAATGATGAGTGATTACAGGCAAAATCCGCCGCGTGAAATTGCTGGCTCAAAAGTTGTAAAAATCAAGGATTTCCAAACTTTGAAGCAAAAAGATTTGATTTCAGGCGCAGAAACCGATTTGCAAATGCCCTCACGGTCAAATGTTTTACAATTTTTCACTGTTGATGGCACAAAAATTTCTGTTCGTCCGTCAGGCACAGAGCCAAAAATCAAATTTTATATTGAAGTTCGCGGCGAAATGAAATCACGCGCCGACTTTTACAAAGCCGAAGCCGCTGCCGAAGCAAAAATAAACGCGGTGCGAAAAGATTTGGGAGTGTGAAGATTAATTAAAAATTTATACGTTAGCGGAGTTAAATTATAACACACTGATAATCAATACGATGTAATCTGTTGTGGTTTATAACGCGTTAAAATTTTATAAAATTTTAACGCGTTTTTGTTTTCTCAAAAAAATGGATTATTTTTGCACAGACATTTTATAAATGTTTGATGTTGTTATGGATAACTGCTTGTTTTTCAACATATTAGGTTTTCTTCCAAAAAAAACACGTCAAATATTTTTTAAAAAAAATATACTGACGGTTATGTTATTGAGATTGATTTTGAAAAAAAATAATAAATTACGGTGTAAATTCAACTCACAAATGCAACTTTCAGACGGAAAGATGGGTTAAAATTTTTTCAAAAGAAAGAGGCAAGCCCAAAAACCTGCACTCTGTTTCCTCCGATGGAAAAAATGCTCTAACTTTATTACAAGCAGGAAAATCAAGAAAAGAAATCTGCGCGATTATCGACAAAGATAAATCGGTGTTAAGCAGAGAGTTACGCAGGACAAAAACGCTGACAGTTTAGCAAAAAAGTGTGCGAAAAAATGATGAACTTCAAAGATTTATTACACACAATGACCGCAGACAACGGAAAAGAATTTGCCGAACACAAGCAAATAACCCAACTTTTGAATATCGATTTTTACTTTGCAGACCCCTACAAATCCTGTCAAAGAGGGTTAAATGAAAATCATAACAGGTTAATCAGACAGTACATTCCTAAAAAAGCAAACTTTGAAAATATTGATAATCAATATGTTAACTTTGTACAAAACAAACTTAACAATAGACCAAGAAAAAAAATAGGATTTTTAACTCCTAATGAAAAATTTATACTAATTTTGCATAATCAAAATGTTGCATTTGTTACTTGAATGTGCGGGATTTTATTTTAAATTGTTTGCAATTTACTTACAATTAGCGTTTTACAGTAATATAAAAATATTTTTCAGTCAATTTCACCCACTACCGAAAATTGAGAACGTCAAACTGTGTCCTACGAGGAGATAAAAAATTAAAAGTATGACAAATGAAGTAATAAAGAAATTGAAAGCAGAATATCAAAAAATGGAGTTTAACAGCAATGATATTCCATGCCTTGTAAATAAGTATTATATGAAAGAAGACAACGAGAAGTATATGAAAATGTACGATTGGATGTCGCGAGGTTATGATTTTTTTGAAACGGTTGGAGGACTTTTCTATGGCAATCAAGTAAATCAAATGCGGCAGGAAATGATGAACAAGTTGGAATGGAAAAACAATATTTCTGTTTTATATGTTTCGATAGGAACAGGAAAAGATTTGGAGTTTATTTCTCAAAATATAGATTTGAAAAGTTTACAGATTTGCGGTATTGACATTTCGTTGGGTATGTTGAAAAGATGTAAAAAAAAATTCAATAAAAAAACCAACTTATCGCTGTTGAAATGCTGTGCGGAAGATTTACCTTTTCAAGACAATTTGTTTGATATCGTTTTTCACGTTGGCGGCATCAATTTTTTTACCGATAAACAGAAAGCAATTAATGAAATGATACGAGTTGCCAAAGAAAATACGAAAATTTTAATTGCCGATGAAACAAATGATTTGATTGAAAAACTGTACAAAAAACGTGGTTTCACAAAAAAATATTATACAGACAAAACGGTTGATTTAAACGAAATGGAAAAACTAATTCCAGCAACAGTTAAGGAAATAGAAACAACCATTTTGTGGAATAAAAAATTTTATTGTATCACATTTAGAAAGTAAAATTCAAACTTTTCGAAATAGTAATAAAAAAATGAAACGAATAAAAATAATAAAATTTCAACAATAAACTCAAAATGGAAAAGACAATTTTAATTTTAATAATTCTTGTTTTGCTTGCGGGTGGTTGCGGCAGGACAGAAAAAAAACAGACGGCAGAAACTACGATGCCTGATAAAACTTATGTCGGAACGTGGCATACTGCCGATAATCCACCTGATGAATTAATACTTGAAATTGACAGTATGATTAGATTTGAATTGGGTATTTATAGAATAATCACGACAACAGGAACGGCAGAAATTGAAAACAACAAAATAGTATTTGTTACTGATTGCGGATTAAGCGGGACGCTAAAGTTTAATGAAAACAGTATTTTGGTTACTGTTGATAAATCGGATTTCACATATATTCAAGCAGGAACAACATATAATTTCACAATAAAGGTAGATGAAAAGAATTTACAACGAAAAGTAAAATACCTTTACCAAGCAGAAGGTGTCAACTATATCTGTTTTGACGATGGCACTGCATACAAAGAAATTGAAGACCACGAAGCCGATGAATCCGACCTGATAATATCAGGAAAGATAAACCCTGAAAATCCGGGAAATATTAAGTCTAACGCTGCTTATAAGGAATTTCCAACATATTTGGTATTTAATGGGGAAAATTACAAGTGGAATTTCTTTGATGATTTCGGACATATTGAATGGGGTTGGCGGATTATCAATTATCACAGAGTATTTTCACTTTTTCAGATAACAAATTTTGAGCCTGAAACAGCCAACATTTCCGCAAAAGACATTCAGGCAATAAAAGAAACCTGCCTGATATTTATAATACCCGAAAACGCTTATGAAGAATGGATGTGGTATCAGGACGATAGAAAAAAGGAATATGAAACAAAGGTTATACCATCTGTTGATGCACAAAAGAGATATTTGTCTTTCACGCTTTACGATGGCGAAAAAATTATTGTAGATACAAAAAAGAAACAGAACAGCATAATTCCGCCAAGTGCATTGCTGTACAGAAAAGGGTATATCCCAATAATGATAAGCATTTCGGGCGAGAGCGAAGAAGGAACGGAACAGATAAAAGCCTATTTGAGTAAGTCAGCGCCGTTCGAACGTTGGAGTACTTTGAAAGAGAAATGAAAAACTGAAACGCCCGCATACAACACGCGATTAGACGATATAGCGGGCTTGTTTCGTCCGAAATTTTGTGTAATTTTGCAAGCGTGTGGTTTGTCCCATTACGAAAAATAAAATTAAATAACAATTATTTACTCAAAAAAATGCATATAATTTTGCTTGATAATGGATAATTTACTAATTTTGCACGAAAATATTTGCACATTTCAAAATCTCAATTTTATAAAAAATGATTTATACCACAGGCAACGAATTTAAAATTTTTTCAGGGACAAAAAGCCGTAATTTGGCTGAAAAAATTTGCCAATCAATAGGTTGTCCGCTTGGGCAGTTGAATGTTGAACATTTTTCCGATGGAGAATTTGCCGTTTCGTTTGAGGAGTCCATTCGCGGACAGTACGTTTATGCAGTTCAATCAACTTTTCCTAATTCCGACAATTTGATGGAACTTTTGCTTATGATTGATGCCGCCAAACGCGCTTCGGCTTATAAAGTTATCGCTGTTGTGCCGTATTTTGGCTGGGCGCGGCAAGACCGCAAAGATAAACCGCGCGTGTCGATAGGCGCGAAACTTATTGCAGATATGCTCAGCGTTGCGGGAATTGACCGTTTGATTACAATGGATTTGCACGCCGACCAAATTCAGGGATTTTTCAATGTTCCTGTCGACCATCTTTATGCTTCATCAATTTTTGCTCCATACATAAAATCTTTAAATTTAGACGATTTGGTAATTGCCTCGCCCGATGTTGGCGGCTCGAAACGTGCAGGTTCGTATTCAAAATATTTTCACGTTCCGTTGGTTATTTGTTACAAAACGCGCGAAAAGGCTAATGTTGTAGGCGAAATGCGTATTATTGGCGATGTTGAAGGTAAAAATATTGTTTTAGTTGATGATATGGTCGATACCGCAGGAACGCTCTGCAAAGCAGCCGATTTGATGATAAAAAGGGGAGCAAAAAGCGTGCGGGCGATAGTTTCGCATGGAGTGATGTCGGGCGATGCATGCGAGCGCGTCGAAAATTCGGTGCTTACAGAAATTACTTTTACCGATTCTATTCCATTTGATGTTTCGCGCTGCAAAAAAGTGAAAGTTCTTTCAGTTGCCGAAATGTTTGCCGATACAATTCAGCGCGTTCAAGATCACAAATCAATCAGCGAACAATATGTTCTGTAAAAATACACATTAAGCCGTAACAATATAATTTTTATTTTTTTTACGTTTATCATTTTTTAAAAATTTATTATGTACAAATCGTTCTGTGAAGAGTGTTTTGTGTTTTTTTTGCTTTTTTATTAAAAAAAAACGGGGAAACGAATTTTTTGTAAAATATGTATTATCTTTGTCCTCGTATGTAGCGATAATTATAGTTTTAATAGTTGCTATAGCACAAATTGTTCTGTGAAGAACGTTTGTACGAACTTTTATAAATAATTTAAAAATAACAAATTATGCACAAATCATTCTGTGAAGAACGGTTTGTGTTTTTTTTGCTTTTTTATTAAAAAAAAAACGGGGAAACGAATTTTTTTGTAAAATATGTATTATCTTTGTCCCCGTATTAATTAATGATGGTATCATAATAATATAATAGCGCAAATCATTCTGTGAAGAATTGTTTGTACAGAGAGAAAGACAGTATAAAATGTATTTAGAATATGTGATGCATAAAATTTGCACAAATTGTTCTGTGAAGAATGGTTTGTGTTGTTTTTTTTGCTTTTTATCAAAAAAATAGAAAAAACACATTTTTTTGTAAAATATATATTATTTTTGCGTGCGGATTTTTTAATATGATTTACTTAAAGTATGTCTGAAATTTTATTTTCTATATAAAATTAAAAATTTAAACAGTTTGTTAATTTATTTATAATCAATATTTTACATTATGTCGATTACATTTTGGTGGATTGCGTTTATTACAATTTTTTTCGTGGTTTATTTTATTGATATGTATGTTACAGACCATCGCAAAGGCGAAATTTCCGTAAAAACATCTTTACGCTGGACATGCGTGTGGATTTCTATTGCTCTGCTTTTTGGCTTGGCGGTTTATCTTTTCTTCCCTCAAAATAATGAAGTTGAAGTTAAAACTTCGTCTGAAATGGGAGTGAAATTTATTGCAGGCTATCTGACGGAATATTCGCTTTCGGTTGATAATCTGTTTGTGTTTATTATGATTTTTTCGATGATGGGAATCGCTTCGCACAATCAGCCCAAACTGCTGAAAATTGGGATTTTGATTTCCATTATTTTAAGAATTTTGTTTATCCTTGTGGGAATGTCGCTTGTGCAGAGTTTTGAATGGGTGATTTACATTTTTGGAGTAATTTTAATTTGGACTGCCTATAAAATGGCTGTATCAAAAGAAGACGAGCAGGTAAATCCAAAATCGAATATACTTTACAAGGCGGCATCAAAACTTTTCCAGATTTATCCCGATGAACACTCGTCAAAATTTTTTATAAAAGAAAACGGAAAACATTTTATTACAATGATTTTCCTTTGTTTGCTGGTTATCGGCTCAACAGACGTACTTTTTGCTGTTGATTCTATACCTGCAATTATTGGAGTGATTGCCGAAGGCGAAATGAATATTTTAAGTCACGGAGAAGAAAATTTTTTGGCGGTTTCGTCCAATGTTTTCGCAGTAATGGGTTTGGTTTCGCTGTTTTTCGCGCTCAAAGGCATTATGAAAATGTTCCGTTTTCTTAAACATGGCGTTTGCTTTATTCTGTTTTTTATCGGTATAAAAATGCTCTTGGGTTTTATTCACCCTGTTGCTGATTTTTTCCACGCTCATTCGTGGGTTTCGCTTGCAGTAATTGTTTTGACGCTTCTGTTTTCAATTTTACTTTCGATGTTGATTTCCGATGAAAAGGAAATTGAAGAGTTGAAAGCCGAAAGCATAAAAAAGGACGAAATTTTTACGGATGAATGGGAGGTAAATGAATTAAAAAAGCGTTTACAGGAAGACAAATAAATTTATTTAAAAGAAAATAATTACAGTTTTTAAAAAAAATTTTAAAATAAAAAAAATGGAATTTTCACAATTAATGCCTGCTATTGCAGGAATGACTTGGCAAAATGTAGTAATGATTGTTGTGGGCTTGGTGTTGATTTTTTTAGCGATAAAAAAAGGGTATGAACCAACCTTGCTTTTGCCTATCGGATTCGGCGCGATTTTGGTAAATATACCTTTTTCCGCCGTTCTAACTCAAGTTGACCCAGAAGGAAATACTGTTGTGGGTGCGCTCAACGTGTTTTTCAATGCTGGAATTATCACAGAAGTTTTTCCGCTGCTGATTTTTGTTGCCATTGGCGCAATGATTGATTTTTCGCCGCTGTTCCAACGTCCGATGTTGCTGATTTTTGGGGCGGCAGCGCAATTCGGAATTTTTATGACAATGATTTTGGCAACGCTTTGCGGTTTCAACCTCAAAGAAGCCGCTTCAATCGGCATTATTGGCGCGGCTGACGGACCAACTTCGATTATCGTTGCTACGCAATTTGCTAAAAATTTGCTTGGACCGATTTCTGTGGCGGCATATTCATATATGGCTCTTGTACCGATTATTCAACCGCCAATAATTCGCCTGCTTACTTCACAAAAAGAGCGTCAAATTAAAATGAATTTTGATGCAAACAAAAAAGTTTCCCGCACAACGCGGATTATTTTCCCGATCACAGTAACGATTTTAGCAGGAATAATTGCTCCTTCATCGCTGGCGTTAATCGGATTTTTGATGTTTGGTAATTTGATTCGCGAATGCGGCGTATTGAACGGACTTTCCAAAACGGCGCAAAACGAACTTGCAAATATTGTTACAATTTTGCTTGGCATCACCATTGCCAGCACAATGAAAGGCGCAGACTTTGTGCAACCTGCTACATTGATGATTTTGGCTTTGGGGATTATAGCCTTTGTGTTCGACACCGCAGGCGGAGTTATGATTGCCAAACTTATAAACAAATTCGCAAAATCTGATAAAAAAATCAATCCGATGATTGGCGCTTGCGGAATTTCGGCATTTCCTATGTCTGCCCGCGTTATTCATTCAATGGGCTTGAAAGAAGACAAACACAATTATTTGCTTATGCCCGCAATTTCGGCAAATGTTGGCGGACAAATAGGCTCGGTGATTGTAGGCGGATTGATTTTGATGTTAGTTCCATTATTTGCATAAAAACATTTACCGTTTGTTTTATTCTAATTATAAAAACTTTTAAATTTCAATAAAAAAGCGGCAACAATAATTTTAATTTTTAATTATTAATTGAAATGAATAATATAAAGAAAATAATAAAAACGGCAATAGTATCTACGGCAATAATAATTGCTTGCCCCGCAGGCATAAATGCAGAAGTTTTGCCGAGTCGGACAAATGATTCTGCGGCGGTTGTGAGTTGTCAAAAAAATTGCGCAACAGAAACAACAACTCATCAATGTTGCGGTATGTGTGAAAAAGCGACAGCAACGGCACACAAGGGCAACCACATGCAAGAGCAGAACGCTTTTGCATCAGAGACGAAAATAAATTTGAATTTCAAATTCAGCCACAACAAAGCCAATTTTGTAAAAGCGGTTGATGTTCTGTTAATCGGATTTTCTATCGTGTTTGTTGTGATGATAATTTTTATTTTTGTCAGCACAGGGATTGACAAACTTTTCCCTTACACAAAAGAAGATGAAGCGTGATTTTTAATGTAAATATAACAAGGCAGCGGCGCGTAATAATGCGCCGTTGTTTTTTTATTATAAATTGCTAATAATCAATCACTTATATTTATAAAAAATCCGTTTTACAAATAATGTAAAACGGATTTTTTATAAATATCTCGACAAATAAATTTATTGTATTTTAATTAATAAAAATTCAAACGGTTATCATCAATTTTTGCATTGTGCAGCATATATTGCCACACCATATAAGGCAAATAATAATTTCTTTGCATTTCTATTCCTTGAATGGTTTGCACCTGATTGAACACCGCAGTAGAATCGGTTTGATTTGTTACCTGAACCACATACACTCCGGAATTTCCAATAACAGGAGTAGAAATCTGATTTGGTTTAAGAGCCGAGATTTTTCCAATCACAGCGGGTTCTTGCAGCCCTGCCTCGCCCAAACTTTGCGATGTGAAATTTACTGCCGCCGCCTGTTTTACATCTACGCTCAAAGCCGCAGCGAGCGAATTCAAATCAGTATTCTGTTTCATTTTTTCAGCAATTTGCTTTGCTATCATATCGCCTTTTTTCTCACGGATAAGTTGGGCTTTAATCATTGGAGTTGCCGTTGCCAAAGTTTGATAGCCTGTGTTGTTTGCATCGGCAACAGCGACTACAACATATTGATTTTTGCATTGGAAAACCTCAGGCAAAACTTTTCCTTTTTTGTTTTCAAATGCTCTACGCACAACTTGACGGGCTTCCTGCACCGTTCCAATCTGATATGCGCTTTTGAGAACATCATTTGCCGTGCGCACGATATAATTTTTTGCTTTTGCGGCTTTTTCAAAGTCGTCAATATTATTTTTAGAATCGGTAAGCAACTGACGCGCCTCGTTGAAAATATTGGATTCTGTTTCGCTGCTTGGTATTACTTTGCGTTCCAAAATAGCCAAACGAACTTTATTGCGCGGTGCAGATTTTTCGTATGCTTGAATAATTTGTGTTCCCTGTTCCATATCATACGATGTTACATCGCCTGTATTCGATTTGAAAGCATCTAAAATCATATCTTTTGTCAGCATTCCGCCGTACATATCTCTTGTAAACCAGCCGATTTCTCCGCCTTTGTCTGCGGTTTGGGTAACAGCAGAAAATTGTTTTGCTAACGCGGCAAAATTGCCGCCTGCAAGTATTACGTCCATTAAACTGTCGGCTTTCTGTTCCGAATTGTCGCCGATTATATAAATATGGCGCAACCTAACAGAATCGGGCGAATTAATTCCAGTTTCCATTATTCGAGCCATTGTGTAGGTATCGTCGTGGAAAAATGGACCTGTAACATCGCCTGTTTTGCCGCTGAACGCAAAATCTTTCAGATAAGGAGGAACAGTTGTCCGCGAATAAACGCTGCGGTCGTTGTACATAATATCGGAATTAAGATTTACAACGCCTGCAACATCATTGGTCGTTTTAAATTCTTCCGCATATTTGTTGATAATATCTTCGGTTTCTTTATAATCTGCCTGTGATGGTTTCAATTCAAAAACCACATAATTCAAAGTGCGGCTTTCGTCAAGTTTGAACCATTGTTTATGTTTTTCAAAAAACGCTTTAACATCGGCATCAGTAATATTTACAAGCGAGTCGGCAACTGTAAAATACGGCTGCTCAATAAAATTCGCATCGGAAGTTGTCCGTTCTGCATCGTACATCTGCTTTGCTTCCAAATTATTGGCAACAACAGATTTGCCGATAAGCGTAAAATATTTTTTCTGCAAAATATCAAAACGCACATTATTAACCAAATAATCCCAATATGCTTGCAAATTGCTGCGCTGCTCCTGTTGCTCGCGCGTTTGCGGAGTTTGCTGCAAATAATCCATAAAATTTTTTATTGCAGCGGTTGAAAAATGCCCTTGAGCATCGTAAAAAAGCGGACAACGCTGAATAATCGGATGAATATTGTTGCCAAACAAATAATCCGACAGTTCTTTGGGCGATACTGTCATTCCGATTTTTTCGGCTGCATTGGTCATTTGCGTGTTTTGCAGCAAATATTGCCATGCATTGTTGCGGATTTGAGTTTGCGCCTCTTCACCAACGTCCGATGAGCCGTTTTCTATTTTGTAAGCATTCGTAAATTGCGCAATTAACGCGTTAAAATCTTCGTATTTGAATTTTTCGCCGTCAATGCGTGCAACAACATTTCTCGACTGTCCGAAATACGTTTTGCCGTCGTTGAGAAGTCCGCTGAGAATAAACGCAAGCAAAGCAAATCCGATAATAATAACCAAAACAGGTCCCCAACTTCTAATTCTTTCTAAAGTAGCCATTTGTTTTTTTAAATTAAAAATAAATTATTGAAAAATATAACAAATTAAAATTATTTTGCAAAATAAAAAGGAAATTTTTTGAATTTTGCGGGTGCAAATATACAATTTTTTTTTTAAAACTAACAATTTGTAAATTAATAGTTTGTTTTAATTTTGTAAAAGGAGACTTCTAAAAATTCAAAAATCAAAGTTTGTTTCAGAGGTAAAAGCGGAGTTTACTTAAAGTAAATTAGCATTTTGCGTAATGGAGCACAACGCA